>Ga0070741_10002000_pt1 | contig 57275 bp, 65 predicted proteins | sample Coa_R1_4_FD_66440 | JGI IMG/M metagenome (GOLD analysis project Ga0070741, IMG submission 66440) | Surface soil microbial communities from Centralia Pennsylvania, which are recovering from an underground coalmine fire - Coalmine... | ecosystem: Environmental > Terrestrial > Soil > Unclassified ... | reverse complement strand
TCTTTTATCTCGGCCAAGAGGTCACTATGGACCTTCGCTAAGCGCAAAAAGAGGTCAGTTCTGACCTTTCTGTCGGGGATCCGAGCCAACAGCTTGCGGTCTGCTTTGCTGATTTTGAGATTTGTTGATTCTAAAGGATCGAGGTCCAAAAAGAGGTCAGTACTGACCTCTTTTTCGCGTTCCTCAGCAGTCAGAAACGGCTTCGGATTAAGGTACACCCGATGCTCGATGACCCGCAACACTTTTCTTTTTTCCAGGACGCGGATCGCTCGGCGCACATTGTCGTCATCCATCCCCAGCATTGCGGCAATGTGTCGGGGAGTCAGTGCGATTGGTTGCCCGCGTTCGTCCAACACGAACGTGTCGTCGCCCAACCGCGGCCCAAGATGCAGACCCTGCTGTTGTGCCTGTTCGACGGTGAGCCCTAAGGCGCGGACGGTGACCACGGCATAGGGCATGGAAATCGGCCAGCACCAGGAGAATAGGTCACAGCAGGCCTCGACGCGATCGGTCTCCCTGTGATTGTGTGTGCGCCAAGCAGGCCGCTCCGTACCCTTCCGCGCTTCCGGGCTGAGCGCCAAGTACGCGCGCACTTCCGGCGGCGCTGGGTCCATGCGGAATATCAACCGATCGCATGGATTGCGGGAATAGCAGTTGATCCCGAGATCTTTGGCGAGGGCGTCCGCGCGCTCGGTCGCGCTGGCATGGATGAGGCTGGTCCAGTTTCTGCTGCTGCCGTTCGCTGTCGAATTGCTTGCTCCCATTTCCCACTGAACTCTTTCTCCAGGCACTCAGCGCACACTGTGCCCGGCTGATTTGTTTTTGGGGAGCGTCAGGAGGGGCTACCTGTGAGAAAATGGCAGGAGTCCGATTCCTAACGCGCTTGGACGCCTCGGGCTCGCTCGCTAAGCTGTGATCTTTGGCAGAGACGGCAGCTTACGAGTGCAGCTTCGAGGAATCAGTATTAGGAGGAGGACGGCTTAATGGAACGGCTGCTTTGTGGTGATGATTTGATGTCCAATAACGGCTTAGTAGCGGTCACGATTGTCACTTACAACAGCGGCCGTTTCATTAAGAAATGCCTCGAATCTGTACTTTCACAAAACTACCCTCAGTTAGAAGTCATTATTATCGACAACGCCTCGACGGATGGAACGATCGATATCCTGGAGCAGTATGAGGAGCGCTGCCGGATCGTCTACAACCGCACGAACATTGGATTTGCTGCGGCACAGAACCAGGCTATCGCTCTTTCCCGCGCCGATTGGGTTCTCACGCTGAATCCCGATGTGCTCCTGATGCCGAACTTTATCCATGCGCTGGTTCAAGCGGGCAAAAGCGACCCGGAGATTGGTTCGGTATGCGGCAAGCTGCTAGTGATGACTCCCAGCCTGGAAATTCCCGCAACTCCGGTCGTCGATTCGACCGGCATCTACTTCAATCCGATGTTGCGGCACCTGGACCGGGGAAGCCGGGAGATAGATACGGGTCATTACGTGCAGTACGAATACGTATTCGGCGCGACGGCAGCGGCGGCCCTGTACCGGCGCAGCATGATTGACGATATCTCGATCGAAGGCGAGTTCTTCGACTCCGATTTTTTCTCGTACCGCGAAGATGCTGACGTCGCCTGGCGCGCGCAGTTAATGGGATGGAAGTGCCTCTATACTCCGTATGCGTGTGGTTATCACGTCCGGAAGGTTCTGCCCGCAAACCGCTCGGCCCTTCCGCCGGAGATCAATATGCACTCGGTGAAGAACCGGTTCTTGATGCGAATCAAGAACGTTTCGGCCGACTTGTACTGGCGCAATTGGTTTTCGATTACTGCGCGCGATGCTATGGTCGTGCTTTGCTGCCTGTTATGGGAACACAGCTCCCTGCGCTCTTTCTGGTACCTGGCTTCACACTGGAAACGAGTTTTTGCCAAGCGGCGCATCATCCAACGACGACGCCGCGTAGACGACGAGTACATGGCCAGTTGGTTTCGGTATAGGCCGGTCAGCAAGCAGCCTTCGAAGCGGATTGTCACGCCGGTGATTTCGCGCTCGCAAGCGGAAACCTAGCTGCTCCTCGCGTGCAATGCGGATCGCGATTTTGGGCACTCGCGGCATTCCCGCGAGTTACGGCGGTTTTGAAACATTCGCCGAGGAAATTTCCACGCGGCTGGCGCGCTTGGGACATGAAGTAACGGTATACTGCCGCGAACGTCATCCCGAGCCCACCTATCGCAATGTGCGCTTGCGCTATGTTCCCACCGTTCGCCATAAGTACGCGGAAACTCTCGCTCACACATTTCTCTCCACGCTCGATCTCCTCGCACGCCGATGTGATACGGCTTTGTATTGCAACGGCGCCAATGCCGTATTTTCAGCACTGCCGCGCTTGTTTGGAATACCCTCGGTCCTGAACGTCGACGGGCTGGAACGGAAGCGAAAGAAATGGAACCGGCTGGCGCAGAGCTGGTATTTGATTTCGGAATGGCTCGCTACCTTCTGCCCGAACGTGGTCATCACAGATGCCCGGGCCATTCAGGCGTACTATCGCCAGCGCTGGCGGCAAGACAGCCTATTTATTCCGTACGGAGCCGAAGTGGGGAAAGTGCCGACTACCGAAGTGCTTCGAAAGCTTGGCCTGGAGCCGGGGCGCTACTTCCTGTATGTCAGCCGCATGGAACCGGAGAACCACGCGCTCGAAGTGCGCGAGGCATTCGAAAACGTCCGGACCGATATGAAACTGGCGCTGATCGGCGATGCCCCTTACGCGCGCAAATACATACAGCGTGTGCGCGACACAAGCGATCCGCGGATCGTTATCCCGGGCGCAATTTATGGACAAGGATACCGGGAGCTGGAATCGCATTGCTTCGCATATATCCACGCTACCGAAGTGGGTGGGACGCATCCAGCGCTGATTGAAGCGATGGGACGAGGAGCACTGATTATTTATCGCAACACGACCGAGAACGCCGAGGTGGCCGAAGGCGTGGGAATTCCCTTCGAGGGCGATCTGTCCCAGAAAATCAAACATGCTTTATCCCTGCCCGAGTCTGAGCGTGAGCGGCTGCGGCGCGATGCCGCCAAGCGCGTCGAAGAGCGCTATTGCTGGGACCGGGTGACGGCAGCATACGAGCAGGTTTTTCGCCGCCTTACCGGCGGCGCTGGCGCTACCGCGAAATAATGGAAGAAGTGCGTCACCCTTTTCGTTCCTACGTCGTCGTCTCACGCGAGCAGCTTGCGCGCAACTATCGAAACGTCTGCTCCGCTGTGGGGCCCGGTATCGAAGTTCTTGGCGTTGTGAAGGCCGATGCTTACGGACACGGCGCGATCGAGGTTGCCCGGGTGCTTGCCGCTGAGGGTGTCAAGTGGCTCGGCGTGAGCTCGGTGGAGGAAGGAGTCCACCTGCGGTGCGCGGGAATAGATGCCCGCATCCTGGTGATGGCGGGTTTTCTGCGTTACGAGCGCGACGCGCTGATCGAATACAACCTCACGCCCGCGGTACACAACCTGGAGGATGTGAAGGACCTTGATGCGCTGGCAAGGGCATCCGGCAGGCCATTACCGTATCACTTAAAAATCGATACTGGGATGAGCCGCCTGGGCACTTGCGCCGGCGCTGCGGAGATTGTCGCGGCCGTTTGCGGGGCGCCGCATGCGCACATGGAAGGGCTGATGACTCACTTCGCCTCTGCGGCCGATTACAGTACCAGCCAAACCGATCAGCAGATTGCGAGCTTCACTAGAATCTACGGCGAGCTTGGTGCGGCAGACATACGGCCGCGGTTCGTCCATATGTCCAGCACGAATGCAATCGGGTATGCGCGCAGGCAGGCATGGGGGAACATGGTCCGCGCCGGGCACGCACTCTATGGCTATGTCTCGCCCGCGCGTGGTAACGCTCCGGCTCAGATCCTGAATGTCGCCCCGGCCCTCACCTGGAAGGCAAAGATTCTGGCCGTGAAACATATCGCCGAAGGAACCCTGGTGGGATATGGCGGAACATTTCGCGCCGCCCGCGCAATGCGCATCGGAGTTTTGGGCGCCGGCTATGCCGATGGGATCTTTCACCGGTTGTCGAACCGCGGCAAGGTCATCGCAGCGGGCCAACTAACGCCAATTCTCGGGACCGTGTCAATGGATTTGACTACGATCGATCTGAGCCACACGGAAGCTCTCGGCCCCGGTGATGACGTGACGCTGCTCGGCGCCGAAGATGGCGTCAGCCTTGATGCCCAGCAGATTGCGCGCACTGCCGGAACCATCTCGTACAACATTTTGTGCGGCATTAGCTCGCGCGTGCGGCGTGTTTACGTATGAACGCTAATACGTGGCAAGCTGCTCGAGGTCTACGTTGCCCCCCGAGAGCACCACGCCCACACGGCGGATATCTCGGGGCAACTTGTGGAAGAGCACCGCTGCCGCTGCTGCTGCACCGCTCGGCTCCACGAGGATCTTCATGCGCGTGAGCAGAAACTTGACCGTGACGCGGATCTCATCGTCACTCACCAACAGGATCCGCTCCACCAAGCGGCGGAGCACACGGAACGTCAACTCACCCGGTCTGGTGGAACGAAGTCCGTCGGCGATGGTTCGGGGCAGCGGGATGGAGACCCGCTCGCCGGCCAGCATGGAAAGAAACGTGTCATTGGCGCTGTCTGGCTCCGCGCCAAAAATTCGAATGCCCGGATTCCAATCTCTGGCAATCGTCGCGCAGCCGGAAAGCAGGCCGCCGCCGCCGACCGGCGTGATCAGAGCATCCAAATCCCCCGCTTCCTCGAGCAATTCAAGCGCGGCCGTCCCCTGGCCGGCCATGATGAGCGGGTGGTCAAATGGAGGAACCAGCGCTGCGCCCGTTTCCTCCTGAATTCGAGCGGCAACAGCTTCCCGGCTTTCCGTGAGTGGGTCGTAAGTAATGACGTTTGCTCCGTACGCGCGGGTCGATTCGAGCTTGGATCGAGGAGCATCGGCCGGCATGACAATGGTCGCTGCCGCCGCCACATGCCGCGCCGCAATCGCTGTAGCTTGAGCATGATTTCCCGAGGAATAAGCCACCACGCCGCGATCCAATTGCTCGCGCAGAAGCGTCAGAATCAGGTTGGAAGCACCGCGGATTTTGAATGCGCCTCCACGTTGAAAGTTTTCACATTTGAACAAGGCCGTCACGCCGGCTTGATGGTCGAAGCTGCTCGATGTGAGAACCGGTGTTCGGCGTGCAAGCGGCCGGATCCGTTCGGCCGCAGTGCGAACGTCGGCTGCGGTAATTGGGACAAGATCAGTATCCAAGGTGCTTCTCCACGACGTTCTGCAAGGCCTGACCGTTACGGAACCGTTCGAAATTTTCGATAAAGAAGCGCATTGCTACTTCGAGCCAGTCGGGAGTGTGATCGGCGCAATGAGGCGATAAAAGGAGGTTGTCCAAACCGTAGAAAGGGTGGCCTGCTGGCAGCGGCTCGTGGTTGAACACATCCAGCGCAGCGCCGCGGATCGTCCTTTTTGTAAGCGCCGCAATCAGGGCCTGCTCGTCCACTACGGCGGCCCGCCCGACATTGATCAAAATCGCTTCAGGCTTCATGGCCCCCAGTTCCGCTGCGCCGATCATCCCACGGGTTTCGGCGGTAAGAGGCGCAGTAACAACCACATAATCGGAGCGCGCCATCAGCTCGGATTTGCGTTCCACCGGCAGGACTTCATCGACAAGCGGGTCGCCGCTCGAGAGTTGGGGTCGGCGCCGTAGCGCGAGGACTTTCATCCCCATCGCGCGGACGCGCTGCGCGACGGCCCGGCCGATGTCTCCGTAACCGACGATACCCACGGTCTGCCCAGGCAGCTCGACCACATCGAACTGATCCCATAGACCCGCCTCCTGACTACGCACCATCCGCCGCAGGCCCTTCGCGTAGAAGAGAATCGCCGCTAATGCGAATTCGCCCAGAGAAGTACTGAACAGGCCGCTGCTATTGGTGAGTGTAACGGGGCTTTCTACGAGTGCCGGAAACAGAACATTATCGAGGCCCGCTGAGCGGCTGTGGATCCAGCGCACGTTGTGCGACAGCTTCCAAACGCGTTCGAGCAGCGGCTGCGCCAGCGACCAACTCAGGATCACATCGGCATCGGGAGCGCGATGCTCAAAGGCTTCCAGCCGGTTCCCAGCAACGATGGTCGTGTGATCGGGAAGAGCTTCGAGCATGGCCAACTCCCGCTCGGTCGGATCGGCCAGCACTAGAACTGTGATATCGTCCATGTGGAGAAAACTACCATATGTTCGATCTGTCTCTCGAAGTACTCAGGGTGGTTGAGGAAGCTGCGATTGCTTCGGCGCGCACGATGGGCATGGGGGACCCCAAGATTTCCGACCAGGCTGCCGTGGAGGCGATGCGCTGCTGCCTTGACACCATTTCGATCGATGGAACCATCGTGATCGGTGAAGGCGAACGCGATGAGGCGCCCATGCTGTACATCGGAGAGAAGGTCGGTTCCGCGAAAGATCAACCGGGAGCGCTAAGCGTCGATATAGCGGTGGACCCTTTGGAGGGAACAAATCTCTGCGCTACCGGAGTAGCGGGCGCCATCACCGTGCTTGCCGCCTCCGAACGCGGCGGACTGCTGCATGCTCCCGACTGTTACATGGAAAAGATCGTAGTTGGGCCTGCGGCCAAAGGCGCTGTAGAGCTGGACGCTCCCGTAAAGAATAACTTGAAGGCAATTGCTCGTCGCTTGCAGCGCGGGATTGATGATCTGACTGTAGTTGTCCTCGACCGCCCGCGTCATCAGAAGCTGATTGCGGATATTCGGGAAGCCGGCGCGCGCATACGCCTGATCTCCGATGGAGACCTCTCTGCCGGAATCGCAGCCGCCGTTGCCGGTACCGCCGTTCACGCCGTGATGGGCTCGGGCGGCGCTCCGGAAGGCGTTCTGACGGCGGCCGCACTCCGCTGTCTGAACGGCGAAATTCTCGGCCGGCTTGTTGTCAAGGACGAGGCCCAAAAAGAGCGTATGCAGGCGATGGGTATCAAGGACACCGGGAAGATCTATACCACGCAAGATCTGGCTCCAGGGCGCAGTATTGTTTTCGCGGCTTCTGGAGTGACCGATGGCAATCTTCTCCAAGGCGTACGATTCTTCGGGGACGGTATTCGCACGCAATCCATCGTAATGACGCTGGCCCCTGCGCGTGTGCGTTTTGTCGATACGGTACATCTGGAAAACAAGCCGGACGTTAAGGTGCGGTTTCACTGATCGAGTCTGCTTGCTTCGGCGAGGAACCCTGGTTCAAACTGGTTGTAGGGCTGTTCACGCCTCCGCAACATGTCACTAGTATGTACCTGCGGCGCCACGCTGCCATCGGATGCGCGCTTTTGTCACAAGTGCGGAAAGCCGCAGTTCGTGCCGACGCCGGCTGAGCTCGAAAGTGAGATGCACGGTGCTGGCGCGGCTGAGGCTTCGCGGGCCGGGATGGTCTTCTCGGTCGCAAAAGGACCGCTTAACTTTCGCGATCCGGTAGCCGTGCGAGTCGGTCTTTCCATGGCTAGTCTCGCTGCCATGCTGAGCTGGGTGCCTTTCATCAACCTGGGTTTCCTGATCTGGTGGCTGGCGGCCGGCTTCTTCGCTGTGTATCTCTATACGCGGCGCACCGGTCAGACGCTCAGCTTTCGTAACGGCCTGCGCATGGGTTGGATCACGGGCGTGCTGACTTTCGCGATCACGACGGTGCTGTTTACGATCAGCATGATTTCCCTGGCGATGAGCAGCGGAGGGCTGGCCGGCGTTTACCGGCAGCAGTTGCAGAGCATGCAGGTCCATGACCCCAACTTGGATCAGGCGCTCAGACTGTTTGAGACGCCGGCCGGCATCGCCACCGCGCTGTTGTTCACGCTCGTTGTGTTTTTCACCATGATCACGGTCCTGTGCACGGCTGGCGCTGCTCTGGCCGCCAAAGTGGTGGGCAGGGACTGACAGGCGGCAAGGCCCTGGTTTCGGTATACTGAGAGCACAGAGATGTTCATTCTGCTGACGATTATTCACGTTCTGGTGTGCCTATTCCTGATCATCGTGGTTCTGCTTCAGAGCGGGAAGGCCGCTGATCTTGCAGGCGCTTTCGGAGGAATGGGTTCCCAGACCGCCTTTGGCCCGCGAGGCTCGGCGACGCTGCTGTCCAAAGCCACAACGATCTCGGCCGGTGTCTTCATGGTCACTTCGATGTCGCTGTCGATCCTGGCGACTCGCAACGCTGGAGTGGGCACCACGGTATTGGAGAAGCATTCGGGCGCCGGCCAGAAGAGCCCGGCAAAGTCAGCAGCACCCGCACCGGCTAAGCCCGGACCCGGAACTCCGATACAGGTGACGCCGGCCGCGCCTGGCACTGGCGTGCCAGGACAGCCTTCAGTAACTCTCACGCCGGAGGGCGGCGGCCCAAGCAAGACCGTCCCATTGAACATCCAGGTTCCACCAGCGAACCAGCAGCAGAAGGCTCCGGCCGGATCGCCATCTGCCCCGGCCGGCCAGCAGAAGAAGAAGTAGGTACCTATGCGGAGGTGGCGGAATTGGCAGACGCACTAGCTTGAGGTGCTAGCGGGAGCAATCCCGTGGGGGTTCAAGTCCCCCTCTCCGCACCAATCTTCAGAAACGGTATACGTGGCGACGAGATCCTCGACAACTTTGACGGCGGTCTCCGGTGACTGCATAGCGGTTTCCGCCGGTCCGATGCATTAGTCGCAGTGGTCGCTCAACAGTTGCTGCAGAACTCCTTTAGGGAGCGGTATCGAGATCGTGGCATAGATCAGTACATTCGTGCCGATGAATGCTTTAGCGCTCATCCAACTCATCCCGGCTGGTGATCATTCCTCGCAGGTGAAACCTTTTTCCAGTACGGCCATGCTACGAGTCGCTGCGTCCTCCGAACTCACAGAGAGTACGCACTGACCGCTAAAATAACAGCCGGAGGGTAGCGGTTCAAATTGATTTGGCGCGTGATCCGGCTATTGGCCTCTCTCGGCGGTGTGGCGCTTGTGACGTGGATTGCCGGATCCTTTCTGCCGGTGAATGCTACGACCGCAGGCTTCGGCTATCTGCTCTGGGTTTTGATCATTGCCACGGTTTGGGGATTTGTTGAGGCACTAGTCGCTTCCATTGCGGCCACGCTGACGTTTAACTGGTTTTTCTTTCCGCCAGTCGGCAGACTCACAATCGATGACCCACAGAATGTAGTTTCTTTGTTTAGCTTTTTGGGAACAGCCGTAATAGCCAGCCGCCTTTCGGCGATCGCCAAGCGGCGTGCGCTCGATGCAGCTGCCCGCCAGCTGGATGTCGAGCGTTTGTACACATTCAGCCGCGCCATTCTCCTGATCGATAAGGGTGAGCCATTCCCAAAGCAACTGGTCCGCAAACTGGCGGACATCTTCGAACTGACGGCGGTGGTGCTCTACGACCGGCGCACGGAGGAGTTTTATCGGGCCGGTCCTTCCGATTTTGATGGTCTCGATGATCAGCTTCGGGATGCTGCCTTGCAAGGAACGTCGTTCACAGACCCACAACTGCACCGGACCATTTCTGCCGTTCGGCTGGGTTCCGAGCCGATTGCGGGCCTAGCGTTGCAAGGTGCGCGGATGCCCGATTCGGTTCTCCAAGGCATCGGCAATCTCGTGGCGATTGGCCTTGAGCGCGCGCGGGCGCAAGATCTTGCAGCTCAAGTTGAGGCCGCCCAGCAAAGCGAAAAACTGCGCACAACGTTGCTCGACGCCATGGCTCACGAGTTCAAAACCCCGCTCACATCGGTGATGGCCGCTACCAGCGCACTCCTTGATAGCCCGAATCAAGCCCTTCAGAGCAGAGTGGAACTCCTCAAGATTGCCGATGAAGAAGCACGCCATTTGAAGGACCTGATTGACGATACGGTGGAGATGGGCCGGCTGGACGCGGCTGACATTCGGGTAAACGCCGAGCCGATGGACATTGAGGACCTTGTTCGAGAAGTGATAGCATCCATGCGGTCCGGAATCGACCAGCGGTCCGTGCGGGTTGTCTGCACCGAGCCGCCGCCGCGGACGATTCTCGCCGACCGCAGACTCATGAAACTGGCCTTCAAGCAGCTTCTCGATAACGCTCTCAAGTACTCACCCGCTGAGATGCCGATTGTTGTCCACCTCCAGAGTGCGGGCGACCGGATAACCATCGCTGTTACTGATCACGGAAAGGGCATTCCCAGCCAGGAACAAGGCCGCATCTTTGAAAGGATGTACAGAAGCCCCTCAGTAGAACGCCAGATTCCCGGCTCCGGGCTGGGTCTGAGCATCGCTCTGAGCATTGTGCGCGCGCATCATGGAAACCTTACAGTAACGAGCCGTCCTGGTGAGACGACTTTTCGCCTGGTGCTGCCAGCCGTGCGGCAAGGAGCGCTAACGTGAGCGCCGGCCGCATTCTTATCGTTGATGATGAGCCTCAAATCCGGCGCATAATGCGCACAACCTTGACAGGAGCCGGGTACGAAGTAGACGACGCCAAGACCGGCGAGGAAGCTCTGGAAAAGGTGCGTGAGTTCCGGCCGGAACTCGTGCTTCTCGATATCAACATGCCAGGAATGGACGGGTTGGCCGCGTGCCGCGCCATCCGGGCCGACCAGAACGTGGCGATTATCATGCTGACAGTCCGTAATTCTGAAGCAGCAAAAGTCGAAGCGCTTGATGCGGGCGCCGATGATTTCGTCACGAAACCGTTCAGCACGCCGGAGCTTCTCGCGCGCATACGCGCGGCCCTCCGAAGAGTGCCGGTGGCGCAATCATCGCCGAGCCGGATTCGAGTCGGCGAACTGACCATCGACTTCGGCGCAAGAACGATCACGCGGGGCGAAATGGCTGTTCATCTGACGCCGAAAGAGCTGGATCTGCTGCGATACCTGACACAGCATGCGAACGATGTGGTCCCCCATCGGGAGTTGCTCCAGGCCGTGTGGGGACCCGATTACGGTGATGAAGTTAACTACCTGCGAGCGTTTGTTAAAACTCTGCGCAAGAAAATTGAACCGAATCCTGAGCGCCCGCAGTATGTCACTACGGAGCCATGGATCGGCTATCGATTCAATGGTTCGATCGAACCCTTGTAATCTCTCTTCGAACGAGCGCTGCTAGACTGTGCGCATGCGTGATGCGGGCACGATGCCAGAACGTGCGCCTTATTTCCAACCAGATGCCTGATCTTCATGACTTTTTCATGCTTTCTCTATGACTTCTTCAGGTCCCAACGTATATCCTCAAGATCGTGGACCAGTCCAAGGACACGCTGCTCACGTTCGGAAGAACTGTGCAAACGGCAGCAGGGTATCCGGACCGGTTTGGAATACGGGCGTTCCGACCGTGTTTGGAAATTTGCGTGGTATTTACCTCGGTCGAAGCGACGCTCGCAGCATTAAGAAAAGCAGGGGACCTGGCCGGCAGTCTTGGCGCCCGGATTGCTCTTATCGTGCCTCTGGTCGTGCCCTATCCGCTCCCGCTTGATAACCCAGCAATTCAAAACGAGTGGAACACAAACCGGTTTCAGGAGCTTGCAAGACAGAGTCCGATAGAGACTACCGTTGTGATTTATCTCTGCCGCGATCGGCTGCAAACCTTGACGGCGGTATTGCGATCCAGCTCGATCGTGGTCGTTGGGTGCAAAAAGAAGCCGTGGTCCACGCCCGAATCGCGGCTGGCGCGCAAATTGCGAACGCTTGGGCACGAAGTAATCTTGGCAGAAGCGAGTAATTGAAATGCTTGACTCATTCTATGTAGCTATCGGCTGCGTGTTTCTGTTCATATGCTGGCTCTTTACCAAAGCATGCGACAAGCTTTAGGAGTAACTAGATGGATTATATCGTCGCCGGAGTTGCATCGCTTGGGCTCTTTGTTTATTTGATCTATGCCCTTCTCCGTCCGGAGAGATTCTAGGATAAATCTATGACAAGCGTTGGGGTTTTGCAGATCGGCATCTTTTTCGGGCTGATCCTGCTTTGCGCGAAGCCGCTCGGCGCCTATATGGCGCGGCTCTTCGAAGGCCAGCGCACCTTCCTGCATCCGGCACTTCGGTGGTTGGAGGTTCTCACGTACAAAGTAACTGGGATACGGGAAAATGTCGAGCAGCGTTGGACGCACTATACCGGCGCGCTGCTCAGCTTTAGCCTGTTCGGATTTCTGTTAACGTACTTGATGCAGCGGGCGCAAGGACTACTTCCATTCAATCCGCGGCATTTCGGCGCTGCCAACGTCCCGCCTGACCTTGCATTCAACACCGCAACGAGCTTCGTAACCAACACGAATTGGCAAGCCTATGGCGGCGAATCGACGTTGAGCTATTTCGTTCAGATGGCTGCTCTAACAGTGCAAAACTTCGCATCGGCAGCGGCCGGCATGGCGATCGCTGTAGCCCTGATTCGTGGCTTTGCGCGGCAGGAACGGCGGACTATCGGAAACTTTTGGGTTGATGTTACGCGCGGGACGATTTACGTGCTATTGCCGATCTCCGTGATCGCGACTCTGTTATATGTTTCTCAGGGAGCAATCCAAAACCTCAAACCCTATACCGATGTCGTCACCCTCGAAGGCGCCCGGCAGACGATCGCGCAGGGACCAGTCGCATCGCAAGAAGCAATCAAGCAACTCGGCACAAACGGCGGTGGATTCTTCAATGCAAATGCCTCACATCCGTTTGAGAATCCTACCCCCATTAGCAATCTGCTTTCGATGGTTCTGATTTTCGTAATTCCCGGAGCGCTTACTTACACCTTTGGAAAAATGGTTGGCGACACGCGGCAAGGCTGGGCCATTTTCGCGGCCTTCTCCGTGATGTTCCTGATCGGAGTATTCGTCTGCTACTCTTCCGAGCAGGCGGGCAATCCACTGCTGGAAAACCTCGGGATCCAATCAACAGCAACACAAATTCAGCCGGGCGGAAATATGGAGGGGAAAGAAGTCCGGTTCGGTATTGCGAACTCCGCGTTATATGCAACCGTCACAACTGGCGCCAGTTGCGGCGCCGTGAACAGTATGCATGACAGCTTCACTCCCGTGGGCGGCTTGGTGGCGATGTTCAATATCATGACCGGAGAAGTGATCTTTGGCGGCGTGGGTGCCGGCCTGTACGGAATCTTGCTCTATTGCATCCTGGCGGTGTTCATTGCCGGGTTAATGGTTGGTCGTACGCCCGAATACTTAGGCAAGAAGATCGAACAAAAAGAAGTCAAGATGGCAATGCTGGCCGTTATCGCCACGGCATTCAGCATTCTTGTGTTCAGCGCTCTGAGTTCGGTGATCAGCTTCGCTGCCAAAGGATACTGGAACCCACTCGGCCCCGCGGCAGCCAATCTGAGTAACAGCGGACCGCATGGGTTCAGCGAGATACTGTATGCCTACGTCAGCGGAACTGGTAATAACGGCAGCGCTTTTGGAGGCCTGGGGGCCAACACGCCGTGGTACAACCTAACGATCGGTCTCGCCATGTGGGTCGGGCGCTTTCTTTTCTTAATTCCGCTGCTCGCCGCAGCCGGCAGCCTGGCTGCGAAGAAAAAGATTCCAGCCACTTCGGGAACACTTCCAACACACGGCCCTCTATTCGTGGGTTTGCTGGTAGGTACGGTTTTAATTGTCGGAGCCCTGACCTTCTTTCCGGCTCTCTCGCTGGGGCCGATCGTCGAACATTACCTAATGCACTCCGGCAAGCTGTTTTCCATGATTTCGCCGTCTCTCGGAGTCTGGAGTTAGACGATGCCCACGATGACCAAGGAACCGGCACTTTCAGCGCAGATCTCATCGGACGATGCAACGTCCCTATTGCCCAAGAAATTGGCCCGATCGCGGCCGCTTCTTGATCCTGAAATTGTCTCGCGCGCTGCTCGCGCCTCGTTCGTGAAACTGAATCCTGTTTCCCTGCTTAAAAATCCGGTGATGTTCGTAGTGGAGGCAGGTGCGGCGCTCACCACGATCTATCTGATCCGCGATATCGCAGCGGGGGCTGCTGCAATCGGATTTACACTGCAGATTTCTCTGTGGCTGTGGTTCACGGTTCTGTTCGCCAACTTCGCGGAAGCCATGGCTGAGGCGCGCGGAAAGGCTCAGGCTGACACGCTTCGTAAAACGAAAAAGGACGCCTTTGCGAAGAGGCTGACGGCTAGCGGCAAGATCGAGCAGGTCTCTAGTTCTGCCCTGCGCGCGGGTGATGTCGTGCTCTGCGACGCGGGCGATTTGATTCCTGGAGATGGCGAGGTCATCGACGGAATAGCCACGGTAGATGAGTCTGTCATTACTGGGGAGAGCGCGCCGGTTATCCGCGAATCCGGCGGCGACCGCAGCGCCGTGACTGGCGGCACCAAAGTCCTCTCGGACCAAATCAAGGTCAAAATCACGTCGAATCCGGGCGAAACCTTTCTCGATCGCATGATTGCTCTTGTGGAAGGCGCCGAGCGGCAAAAGACGCCAAACGAAATCGCCCTCAATATTTTGATCGCTGGTTTAACTCTGATTTTCCTGCTGGCCGTCATCACGCTTCAACCGTTTTCCGTATATAGCGTTTCGCAGGCCGGCTCCGGATCGGTGCCCAGCATCGCCGTGCTGGTTTCGTTACTCGTTTGCCTGATACCGACGACGATCGGCGGCCTGCTCTCCGCAATCGGCATCGCGGGAATGGACCGCGTGATGCAGCACAACGTGCTGGCGATGAGCGGCAAAGCTGTGGAAGCCGCCGGCGACGTGAATTCTCTGTTGCTGGACAAGACAGGCACGATCACTCTTGGAAATCGGCAGGCTGTCGAGTTCCTCCCGGTGAAAGGCGTAACTGGCGAGGAACTCGCAGATGCCGCGCAGCTTTCCAGCCTTGCCGATGAAACTCCAGAGGGCCGGTCAGTTGTTGTGCTTGCCAAAGAAAAATACGGTCTCAGGGGCCGGCACATTCCCGAAGGTGAGGCTAATTTCATTCCGTTCTCGGCGTACACACGGATGAGCGGCGTCGATTTGCAAGGCAGGCGTCTGCGTAAAGGCGCGACAGAAGCAATCTGTAAGTTCGTGGGCGATTGCGGCGGCGCCGTACCCGCCGATATCCACGAAATGAGCGACCGCATTGCTCGCAACGGCGGCACTCCACTGGCCGTGGCGGATGCAAATCGTCTCTTGGGCATCATTCATCTGAAGGACGTTGTGAAGGGCGGCATGAAAGAGCGGATTGCTCAACTACGCCGGATGGGCATCCGCAGCATCATGATCACCGGCGATAACCCTCTGACCGCGGCCGCGATCGCCGCTGAAGCGGGCGTAGATGACTTTCTGGCCCAAGCCACCCCGAAAGACAAGCTTGAATACATCCGAAAAGAGCAAGCCGCAGGACGCTTAGTTGCGATGACGGGCGACGGCACGAACGATGCTCCCGCTCTGGCGCAGGCTGACGTCGGGCTCGCGATGAATACCGGCACCATGGCCGCGAAAGAAGCCGGCAACATGGTTGATCTCGATAGCAACCCAACCAAGCTCATCGAAGTGGTCGCGATCGGCAAACAGTTATTGATTACCCGAGGCGCCCTGACCACCTTTTCAATCGCCAACGATGTGGCTAAGTACTTCGCGATCATTCCGGCAATGTTCATGACGACTTACCCGGTACTTAGCAAGCTCAATATCATGGGATTGCATACACCACAGAGCGCCGTTCTGGCAGCCGTTATTTTTAACGCGCTGATCATCATCGCACTTGTGCCCCTGGCCTTGCGCGGTGTGAAGTACCGGCCCGTAGGAGCGGCCAGCCTGTTGCGGCGCAACCTATTGATATACGGACTTGGCGGAATCATCGCACCCTTCCCAGGAATATGGCTGATCGACCAGATCCTGGTCGCATTACACCTGGCATAACTGGAGCTCGCTATGTGGGAACAGCTTTTACCGGGCCTTAGAATTAAGCTCTTCATGACCTTCTTCCTGGGTGTGTTTTATCCATTGGTCATGACAGGACTCAGCCAGCTCCTCTTTTCTAGGCAGGCGAACGGGAGCTTGGTCATGATGGGAAACAGAGTGGTGGGATCAGAGGTCATTGGGCAGAACTTTACAAAACCTGGGTATTTTCATCCGCGCCCCTCATCGGCCGGCAGCGGATACGACGCGAGCTCGAGCGGCGGCTCGAATCTGGGGCCGACCAGCGCGAAGCTGCTTCGAGGCGCCATTAAGCTGGATGACAAGAAGAGCGAGGTGGTCGATTTTGACGGCATTGCTCTTCGCGTGGTCCACTACTGTGTCGAAAACAACATACCATATGAGAGCTCGAAGTCGCTGGAGGGGTTTAAAGACATTGGCGGCAACCTCGACGACGTGAAACTGATCAAGGCGCTCAATGATAATAGAGCGCCCTTGGCGTTCGCACCGAAGATCCCGATTCCCGCCGATGCGGTAACAGGTTCCGGCTCTGGCCTCGATCCACACATCAGCCCCGCCAACGCTCAGGCCCAGGCCGGGCGGGTCGCCAGAACTCGCGGTGTTTCCGTGAATCAGGTGAATGAATTGATTGCGAAATATACGGAGCGCCCCGATTTTGGTTTTCTCGGCGAACCGCGCGTAAACGTGCTAAAACTCAATCTCGCGCTGGACAAGCGGTTCCCTCACAGATAACTGGCCGCTTATAACCAACACAGCAAGGAGGAACGGGCCGGCAAGCCCAATAATCTATGATTGCCCATTTATTCTGTACCCCTGCCTCGGCGATACATTGTTTGGCTGGCCTGATCGTTTGTTGTGGCAGTTTGCTTCATGCACAAGCACAGCCAGGTGCGCAGGCTCCACTTAGTGACCGGGAGCGAGCGCTGCTGGACCGCATAGAAACCCTTGAAAAAAGAGTTGCGGCATTAGAAGGGAAAGCTGCCCCTGCGCCCCTTCCGGAGGCTCGAACCAGCGTGCCGCGAGGCGCCGCTTCAGATGACGTTGCGGCGGCAGCTGTGACTAACACGCAGCCGGCGGAGGCAACCAAGCAGGGTATCTTGGGCCTTTCCGGCACTACTTTGAATCTGTATTTCGATGGTTTTTATGGGTGGAACTTCAATCGCCCCATCGGCAGAGTGAATCTGTTGCGAGGCAATGACGCGCTCAGCAATAATTTCACTCTGAATCAAGTCGGGTTAATCATGGAACGCGCACCTGATGTCGCCGCGGGACGGCGCTACGGCGCTCGCATAGACCTTATGTTCGGACAGAATACCGAGACTCTGCAGGGCGGGACACAAAACGAACCAAGGCCTCAGGTCTATCGCAACATTTTTCAGGCGTATGGAACATATGTTTTTCCTCTAGGCGGCGGGCTAACTGTTGATTTCGGTAAGTTTTACAGTGCGCTGGGCATCGAGAACAATTACTCCTACGATGAGATCAACTACTCGCGATCCTTTTATTTCAATTATCTGCCGTTCTATCATATGGGTTTCCGAACCACGTACAATGTCAACGACAAGCTTACTGTTCAATACTGGTTAGTAAACGGAGCGAATCAGACAGAAGATTTTAACGGCTTCAAGTCAAATGCGTTCCTATTTACGATCAAGCCACGTAGGACGGTTACCTGGAACATCAATTATTATCTGGGTCAGGAGAGCCGTGATCTTCAGCCGGCCTACAATCCGGGCGTGCCGACTCTGCCGGCTCAGCCCGGCCTCTCCGTTACCCCCGTCGCCGGCCCTAAGGCGAACGGACGTACGCATATCTTCGATAGCTATGTGAATTGGACCGCCACAGGCAAGCTGGCATTGGCCGGAGAGTTCGACTATGTCGTTGGTCGCAATTTCACCAACAGTGCCCCGTCGCGCGTTATGGGCGGTGTCGGATACGTGCAGTATCACTTCACGCCGAAGTTCTCTCTCGCCGGGCGATTTGAGTACCTGAAAGATCACGGTGGTCTCTTCAGCGGCCGCACGCAAGATCTCAAAGAGCACACAGTGACGGTGACATATCAGTTGGTAGACGGCTTTCAAATCCGGCTCGAGCATCGCCGCGACTTCTCCAATCATCCCTTCTTCCTCACGGAGACGCCTGGTGTGCTCAAGGAAGAACAAAATACCGCCACGCTCGGTTTGATCTGGTGGTTTGGAGGAAAGCACGAGTCCTGGTAGGCAGCGACCGTGACTTAGAGCGCGGTCGGACACCAATCCCGGAAGCAACGCGTCTGATCATCTACTTCTCCTTAGCCCGATTGTTTATTCTGAAAGTGGTCCTATGCGCCGCAAAACACCGGAAGAGTATCTGCGAGAGTGCGAGGCCGAGGAATCACCCGCCAAAAAGGGGTACCTGAAGATTTTTCTCGGTTACGCATCCGGCGTGGGGAAATCGTTTCGGATGCTCGATGAGGCCCGCCGCCGCCGGGAACGCGGCCAGGACGTTGTTGTTGGAGCCATCCAGCCCAAGGTTCCACCAGATGTCGAGATGTTGCTCCAGAAGCTGGAGGTGATTCCGCTCAAGCACACGAAGGAGGGCGTGTCGATGGACGTGGATGCGATTATAAGGCGGAACCCTACCGTGTGCTTTATTGACGGCTTGGCTTATAACAACCCTCCCGGTTTGCGCAATCCAACGCGCTGGAAGGATGTGGAGGAACTTCTCGGTGCAGGCATCAAGGTTGTCGCATCGATCAACATTCAGTACGTGGAGGAATTGCGGGAACAGGTGGAGCGCATCACCGGGAAGCGGATTGCTGAGACGGTGCCCGGTTCGTTTATCAGGAGCGCGGATGAAATCGAAGTGGTAGATGCACCGCCCGAAGAGCCCATCGAGCGCACACCTGAGGAGCAGGAGGATGTTACAAGACGGCAACAGCAGTTATCGAAGTTGCGCGAATTGGCATTGATCCTGGCGGCGGACGTGGTTGACCATCAGCTTCGGGCCTATTTGGAGCAGCATGGCATCCGGCAGCAACTGGGTACGGTTGAGCGAATTCTCGTCTGTATTACGCCCAGAGCCAATATCCGAGACATGATTCAAACGGCTCGGACAATAGCGGAAAAGTTCCACGGTGAACTGTTTGTCGCCTACGTCAACCAACCGGAGATTTCAGCCACTGATCAATCAGCACTCCAGGAGAAGCTCGAGATAGCACGCGCCGCCGGAGCGCGGATCGAGATCTTGGAGGGAGAGGATCCGGTCACAGCGATTCTGGATTTTGCACGCTCCAGAGGGATCACGCAGTTATTTATTGGTCACAGCCAGCGCTCCGGGATTGGAGCCCGGCTGTGGGGCAATCCTGTCGATCGTCTTATTCAGAGGTCGCGTGGCATGGACGTGCGGGTCTTTCCGCAATAGGAATTGCCACTCGAGATGCCGGACGCACATCGCGGAAGACTCAAGATCTTCATGGGCTATGCGGCCGGCGTCGGCAAAACCTACCAGATGCTGCAGGAGGCGCAGGAATTGAGGGCGAAGGGAACCGACGTCGTAATCGGCTACTTCGAGCCCCACGGCCGGCAGGATACGATCGCGAAAGCCGAAGGGCTAGAATTCGTTCCGAGAAAGAAAGTCAGGTATCGCGAGTCTGATTTCGAGGAGATGGACACCGGCGCAATACTAACGAGGCGTCCTCAATTGGCCATCGTTGATGAATTGCCGCATACCAATGTGCCCGGTTCGGAGCGCACGAAGCGCTGGGAAGATGTTCAAATTCTGCTCGACGCCGGTATAGACGTCCTCACAACAATGAACATTCAGCACCTGGAAAGTCTTAACGACCAGGTATGGCACGTCGCCGGCATACGCGTTCGCGAAACGATTCCGGATTGGGTGGTACAGCAGGCGGACGAGGTTGTCATGATCGACTTGACTCCTCGCGCTCTCCTGCACCGGCTCGAACGAGGGGTCGTTTACGGCCGTGAAAAAGCGGAGCTTGCGCTGAAAAATTTTTTTCGTGAATCAACCCTGGTGGCCCTGCGGGAACTCGCTCTTCGCCAGGCCGCTCATGAAGTGGAACACCGGATGGGCGCCGATGCCGAGGACGCGCCAGCCCGGGATTCGGTCCAAGCTGGACCGCCGAAACATCAAAAGATTCTGGTTCACGTGACGGCCGATCCGCAGACGGCGATGCTGATACGGCGTGGTAAGCGTGTGAGCGATTTTTTGGCCGCCGAGTGTTTCGCTGTCGCCGTACAAGCCTCCGGCGATTTGAGCACGCTGCCGGAAAGCGAACGTGAGGCCATCAACCGGCACCTGAACTTTGCACGGAACCTGCACATCGAGACGCGGATTCTCGAAGGTCAGGATGTTGCCGTCGTACTGGTCGATTTCGCGCGTCGAAACGAGATTACGCAGATCTTTCTCTCGCGCCCTCCGGATCGCCAATGGCTTCCGCTGCTCTCCCGGAATCTCGTGCAAAGGATCGTCGCTCTCGCGAAGGACATGCAGATTGTTATCGTCTCCGAGCGGGGACCCGCGGTACAGTAAACCCATGCGCGGAGTGATCGCATGACCTGCCGGCTGACATATCTCTGGATGAGAACGGCTGCATCAGAACGCCCTTAAGCGGCTTCCGAGCGTGCCAATTCTCGCAATGGCTCCTCGCCCAAGGGCCCACCTTTTTCACTTCGGCGAGGAAAATGCTCAAAGTAAATGCGGTGACGATCGGGTAAGCCTATCGTCTGAAAGTGAAATGTTCAACCCGAGGTTAGAAGGTATTCGCCTCCTTCAACTGGCGGCGCATCGCCTCACGAATAATGAAGCCGGTTTTGATCCTTTGCTGGACTTGGCCGGTGGTGCTTCGTTCGTCCTTCTGGGCGAGGCTTCTCATGGCACTCACGAGTTCTACTCGACTCGGGCCGAGATCACAAAGCGGCTAATCAAAGAAAAAAGGTTCCAGGCTGTTGCCGTAGAGGCGGACTGGCCGGATGCGCATCGGATCGACCGGTACGTGCGTGGCCGTAACAACGATTCGGCCGCCGCGCAGGCGCTTTCCGGATTCACGCGCTTTCCTGTGTGGATGTGGCGCAATCGGGACGTAGAAGCATTTGTCTCGTGGTTACGCGCGTACAAGATTCCGGACCTCAGCACACGCCTCAAGTTGGTTCTATGGGCTGGATCTGTATAGCATGAATCGATCGCGTGAAGAGGTCGTCCGGTACGTGTCCAAGGTAGATCCGGAAGCAGCCCGGCGCGCCCTCTACCGCTGTTCCTATTTCGACCATTTCGGCGAAGATGAGCAGGCCTATGGTTACTCCGCTGCATTCAATCTGTCTCAATCCTGCGAGGAAGAAGTGGTGCAGCAGCTTACAGATCTCCGCCGGCAGGCATACGAGTACATGCACCGGGACGGACAGATTGCTGAAGATGATTTTTTCGCAGCGGAGCAGAATGCACGGCTTGTGAAGAATGCGGAAGAATACTATCGCGGGATGTTTCAGAACCGTGCCAACACCTGGAATCTGCGCGACCGTCACATGGCTGAAACGCTTGGTGCGTTGGCCGCGCATCTGGAGCGTCGGTTTGCCGCAATTAAGATTGTGGTCTGGGCGCACAACTCGCATCTGGGTAACGCGCGTGCAACCGAGCGCAGCCGCTATGGCGAGTGGAACCCGGGACAGCTTGTTCGCGAGCGCTACGCGCCAGCCGTCCTCGTAGGATTTACTACATACATCGGTACGGTCACGGCTGCCTCGGAGTGGGGTGGTCCGCACGAAACCAAGCGCGTTCGCCCGGCGTTGCCGCATAGCTACGAAGCTGTATTTCATGAAAGCGGCATTTCGCGGTTGTTGGTTACCTTTGCGGGCGATGATCGTTTATCAAGAGAGTTCCGCACCGACCAATTGGAGCGCGCGATCGGTGTAATCTACCGGCCGGAGACAGAACGGATCAGTCATTACTTCATGGCGCTGATCAATTCGATGCTGTCATTCACTTCGATGAGAGCTCGGCAGTAGAACCGCTTCCGGGTTTAGAAGAAACACAGATGACTGGGGTTCCTGAAACTTATCCCAGCGGGGTCTGAGCAATGAGTCATGCGATAGTGGAACGGGCGGTACAGGTTCCACCGGTTGGACTCTCGGGAGATTTGGTTATTCCTGAACAAGCTGCGGGAGTCGTAGTGTTTGCGCACGGTAGCGGCAGCAGCCGGCACAGCCCGCGTAACCGTTATGTGGCCGAAGTTATGCAAAAAGGCGGGTTCGCCACGCTGCTTATGGATCTGTTGACCCCTTCCGAAGAGGAGATCGATATCCGTACGCGCCACCTCCGGTTCGATATAAGCCTGCTTGCTCATCGCCTGCTGGACGCGACTGATTGGCTGAGCCGTGAACCGGTCACGCGTGCTCTGCGGATCGGATACTTCGGCGCCAGTACCGGCGGGGGTGCCGCATTGGCGGCGGCCGCTGAGCGCCCTTCGGTGATTCACGCCATCGTTTCTCGCGGCGGCCGGCCCGATCTGGCCGGCAGCGCGTTGCCGCGAGTCCAGGCGCCGACGCTCCTGATAATTGGAGGAAACGATCACGCGGTCATCGAATTAAATGAACAGGCGCTTGAAAAGCTGCGCTGCAAAAAACAGATCTCGATCGTGCCAGGTGCAACGCATTTGTTCGAAGAGCCGGGAGCGCTCGAACGGGTTGCCGAACTCGCCCTGGATTGGTTCAGACGGCATCTCAAACTGAGCGGTCCAGAGGCTACAGATGCATGAACGCGCTTTTTCGTCTATCCCTATAAATCCATGCCAGCCAAAGCCGCGCTCGCGAGGCATCACCGAGATCCGCGGGCCATATTACACCATGTTAGGGCCGCGTTATCTCGAGGATATCCTCGAGACCATGCATCCTTATGTGGACGGGTTTGAAGTTCGCCGCCGGATCTTTCGCACTCATGGGAAAAAAGCGTAGTGAAGAAGATCATTGATCTCACTCATCGCTATGAGAGTTATGTCTCGACTGCAGGGTGGATTGAAAATGTATTGAGACATAGGCCGGAAGCGGTCGAGAGCTATATCAGGGAGGCCAAGGACCTAGGATTCGACATAATCGAGATTTCAACGGGCTTCATCAGCCTCCCCACGGAGGATCTCCTCAGGCTGGTAGAAAGGGTAAACAAGGCCGGGCTGAAGGCAAAACCGGAGCCGGGGATTCAGTTCGGCGCCGGCGGAGCGACGCCTTCTGGGGAATTAACCGCGGAAGGAACGCACAACGCGCAATGGCTTATTACAAAAGCGAAGGAATGTCTTGAGGCAGGCGCACACATGGTCATGATCGAGTCCGAAGGGATCACCGAGAATGTCGATAAGTGGCGGACCGATGTTATCGCCGAAATGTTTGATGCGCTCGGGCCGGACAAGACTATGTTCGAAGCAGCCGACCCCGAGGTCTTCGAATGATATATCAAAAACTACGGCGCAGAGATAAACCTATTCATTGATCACAGTCAGATCATGCAGTTGGAGGCGCTCCGGTCAGGCACTTGGGGACCCAAGAGTAGCTGGGACAGGATCTACACATATAAAGGTTAGCACTGCTGTTCTGGTGCCCGGGGCGGGACTCGAACCCGCACGTCCCTTGCGGGACAAAGGATTTTAAGTCCTTTGCGTCTGCCGGTTTCGCCACCCGGGCAGGGAAGATTCACTGAATGTAGCACAAAGCTACTACCACATCTGATAGTAGCCGTCGCGCCGCACGACTTCGACCGGCGTCTCAAACAGTTCGGATAACAAAACCGGTTCCAGGACCTGCTCTTTAAGGCCATCGCGGAAAACGCGTCCGCGCTTCAGAAGGACTATGCGGCTGATTTCGGGAATAACGTCGGGCAGATTATGCGTCACCATGATGATGCTGGTGCCGGTTTGCGCCAGCTTGCGCAGGATGGCGCGAAGCTCGTGCATGGCATGCAAATCGAGGCTTGCCGTAGGTTCATCCAGCACCAGCGCCTTTGGATCATGAACCAACGCGCGGCCGATTAAAATTCGGCGCGCCTCGCCAGAAGACATTTCATTAACATTGCGGTCACCGAGGTGCGCGATTTCGAGGCGATTCAGTATCTCGTCGGCTTTGGCCTCCATTGCCGGCGTGACGTGATGGTTCGGCCACAGGCCCACGCTGCTGAAAAATCCGGAGAGGACTACTTCCCGGCCTGAGTAGTCGCGTGAGCAGCTTTGCATGAGGTCGTTCGATACAATTCCAAGCAGTGCGCGCAGATCAAAAACATGCCAGACCTCGCGGCCCAGGATTCTCAGCGCCGTGTGATCGCTGTGGCGGCTGGGATAGCATTCGCGCGTGATGGCTTTGATCAGTGATGACTTACCCGAACCGTTGGGGCCCAGCACCGCGACATGCTCACCTACCCCGATCGCCAGGGAAATTGAATCCAGCGCCGGAGTATCGCCCCGCATAATTGTCACGTCGCGAAATTCGATGAGGGGGATCGTTTCCGTCTTTTTGATGTGCACCTTTTCCATCTAAACACATTGGGATTTCAGGCGAGTGTTCCTGTGTCGGCGGTGAGGCCGGAAGCTCGACGGCGGATCCGCAAGAGCGCCGTGAACATTTTAATGGCATCCCGGGCGCGCACTTTAGAGCCGCCTACCGCGGACCAGTTTACGGGCACCTCCTCGATGGTCATGCCGAATTTCTGCGCAAGAAATAGCAGCTCGACATCGAAGGCCCAGCCGGCCTCGCGCAGTAATGGAAAGATGCGTTCCGCTGCGGACCGCGCGAAGAGCTTGAACCCGCATTGCGTGTCGGCCACGCCGGGAACCGCCAAAAGATTTGTCACGCGATAGAAGATGGATCCCATAAGCCCGCGGAACAGCGAACGCTCCCGGTGGACGTTCTGGCCGGTGGCCTTTCGCGAACCGATGACGACTTCGGCGCCGGCGCGCGCGGCCGAAAGCAGCTTCGCTGCCTCTCCAATAGGTGTGGCGCCGTCGGAATCGGCAAACAGAATATAGGCGCCTTTGGCTTCGGCAACGCCGCGCCTCACGGCTCTCCCCTTTCCCTGATTGGTCCCTTGGCGAATCAGCCGGACCGCCGGATTCCGAAGCGCTACCGATTCCACGTACGCCGCTGTGCCATCACTGCTTCCATCGTCCACTACGAGGACCTCGGCGCCGCCTTTGAGTCTTTCACAAAACGACAGGACGCCGGGTAAATAGCGCGGGAGACGCTCGGCTTCGTTATAGGCGGGAAGCACTACAGATAATAGCGGCGCCGCACTGCCTGCGAACATAGTTTGTTTCGTCGTGCGCCGGCGGATGCTGGATAGCACCCAGGCGAGCCGCGGATCAAAGAGATCGCCGAAAGACATTTTGTAGCGCGGCAGGTAAAACGCGGTCAGCAGCAGGATCGGCACGGCTCGCCACGCCCGATACGCGAGCGGCATTAGGAGTCCGGGCCAGGCAAAGTTGGGCACTTGATAGAGCGCCAGCCATAGGACTTCCAGGACGCCGAGTGCCAGAGGCAACGGTGAGAGCTCAAAGCCTGTGAGCAGGACAGAATACAGCAGAAAGGATTGCCAGCCCGCTGCCGAAGGGTCAACAGCGGCCGTAGCCATCAGGAATGCCAGGCCCTCGCCTACCGCAGCCGCCATTCCCAGCAACGTGGCAATCACGAAGCGGCTGCGCCCCCATGGCCTCCAATCCAGCGAATAAGCGCGGTAGGCCAGCCAGCCGCATACGGCGGCAAGAAAAGCTCCCGCCAATTCCTCGAGTCCGGCCAAGGCGGAGGTGACACTGCCCAGTATTAATGGAATCGATAGCGCCGATGTCGCGCGAATTTGAAACCATGGGGAGACGAGTTCAGGCGACAGACCAGCGTACCTGGAAATGAATTCGGCTTCGACGGATGGGTATGGTAGCTGGGGGTTGACGAGGATCGCACCCTGAAAAATGGCGTCGAACGACACGGCCTTGTGACGCGAAAGCCGGGCGCCAAAGAATGCGCGCCTTCTAGCGCCGCGGAGCAGCAAGCCGATGAGAAAAGACGCGCTCATCCAGAGGACAAACCGTTGCGCACTGGCTCCACGAAGTTGCAAAAGCGGCAGATGCGAAACGATAACTGCGGCGGTCAGGCACAGTCCCGCTAATCCGAACCAAAACACGGAGCGATATCGGCTGCGCGCCCTTTCTGACGGTTCGGCACTTTCTGCTCCAGAGCCGTCTTTGGCCGCGTCCTTCGCGTTTGCCATACGACTTAATTTTATCCCCACTGGTACAGGACTACCATTTTGGCCTCCCCACCGTGATTGGGAACCCTGATTAATGCCGATGGGCGAGCGAAGGCAACACTAAGTAACGTAAATCCAGTAAATAAGTCGTCACACCTGTCCAGGTACCCGCTAGGTTTTCGTGAATGTCCTTGACCCAGGGATTTAGATCTGCTATTGTTCCCTGCAACAAAAGGGGAAAGGGGACCACGATGTCTAAATCAGGCTTATTGCTTTGCCTAGCTCTGCTTAGCAACTTACCATCTCTTTGCCAGACCTTCGGCGAGATCACAGGCACTGTAACAGATGCAACAGGAGCCGCAGTAGGCGGCGCGCGCGTTACGGCCGTCAACATCGATACGAACGCAGCCCGCGATTCCATGACTAATGATGCCGGCGTATATGCGTTTCCTTCTCTGCCGCCGGGAAATTACATGGTGCGCGTCGAGAAGCCTGGCTTCAAGACTTCCACACGCACGGACGTGTTGCTCGAAGTTCAGCAAAGCGCTCGGCTGGACTTTGAGCTGGCTGTTGGACAAGTATCGGAAAGCATAGAGGTATCCGCTCAAGCTGCGCTGCTTTCGAGCGAAAATGCGACGGTAGGTACGGTCATAGAAAACAGGCGAATCGTGGAACTGCCTCTTAACGGCCGTAACTATCTTCAGCTTGTCTCGCTCGCGCCCAACGTCAGCTTTGGGTTCCCCGCTGCGGGACAGGCAGGATCACGGCAGGGCGGGGTTCGGGCCGATCAGAGCATTGCCGTTGCAGGTCAGCGAGCAAGCTTCAATCACTACACTCTGGATGGGGTCGAGAACACAGACCCGAACTTCAACACGTTTGTCGTACTCCCTTCAGTTGACGCCCTTCAGGAGTTCAAGGTTCAGACCGGTATCTATCCAGCGGAATTCGGGCGCCAGTCCACACAGATCAATGTCTCGACGAAGCCGGGTGGAAACCAGTATCACGGTACAGCGTTTTATTTTCTGCGCAACGACAAGCTGGATGCGAAAAATTACGCGTTCACCGCTGCGCGCCCGCCGAAAGACCCCTTCAAATGGAACCAGTTTGGTTTTACTCTGGGCGGACCCGTATCAGTGCCGAAGTTATTCAATGGCAAAGACCGCCTGTTTTTCATGACTAACTACGAGTGGTTCCGGCAGCGCAGGCAGGTGCAGGCCGTATTTAGCCTGCCTTCATCTGCGATGAGAGAAGGGGATTTTTCGGAGCGGCCTCAAAACACGCAAGGCATTTTCGACCCCGCAACCCGTGTGAATTCCGGCGGAACTGTTACCGCGCAAATGTTTCCGGGCAATGTTATACCGAAATCGCGAATCAGTCCCATCTCGCAAAAGCTGCTGGAGTTCTATCCGGCGCCGAACCTGGTGAATCCGCAGTTGCGGAGCAACTTCGTCGAGGCTCAAGGCCAACCGGTTAACCGGGATCAGTTTGTCAGCCGCTTCGACTTCGTGGAATCGTCTAAATCGCAGTGGTTCGGGCGATATAGCTGGGGGGACGAAAACCAGCTCACCGAGGCGCTCAGGCTCAACGGTGCAAAGATCATCACGAATTTCAACCAGTATGTCGCCTCCAATACGCGTGTTCTTTCGCCGGCGATCGTGACTGAGACCCGATTTGGCTACACGCAGTTCTATAACACGACAGGTCCTGAGCTGGCATTTTCACGAAACGTCGTCGGTGAGCTGAATATTCCAGGTTTATCCGCCGGTTTGCCGGTTCAATGGGGAATTCCGAATGTGTCGTTTCAAGGCGTCTACGATTCCTTCGGCAACGATTCGGAGGGACCATATGAGAACAATAACAGGTCTCTTCAATTCCTCAACAACACGTCCATCATTCACGGTACGCACTCGTTCCGTTTCGGAGGTGAGATCCGGAGGGACGCATACAACCAGGTGGGTAACCAGTTCGCACGCGGCCAATTCACGTTCACGCGCAACGCGACCCAGAATCCCGGGCTGAGCGGCGCCAGCGGTGATCCGTTTGCAGACTTTCTTTTGGGTGAAACTTTTCAAGCCGAAGCCGCAGTCTCGATTGCCGCTGCCCAATACCGGTCGCTTGGTTTTGCGGTGTATTTTGATGATTCCTGGAAAGTCACGCAGCGCCTGACAATCAACATGGGCCTGCGCTACGAGTTGACTCCGCCATGGGAGGACCAGACCGGCCGGCTCTTTAATGCGATGGTGCCGTACGATGTTCGCGCTGTAAATGTGCAGGATAGGAATCTCTATCCTTTTTTTGAGCGGCAGGGCCCGCCGAGCAATGACCCCTATGCCGGTATTGCGATTCGCTGGCCAAACATCGACGTGCGGCAGGATGGCAGGTTCGGAAATCGCCTGGTCGCCCTCGACAAAAATGATTTTGCGCCGCGATTGGGTATCACGTGGTCGCCTTCGGAAAATTGGGTAGTGCGGACCGGAGCGGGTTACTTTTATTCGCAAGATACCGGGAACCCACGTTTCGATATGGCGCGGAACCTCGCCGGCCGCCTGCGATTTAACTCCAATACACAGACGCCGAACCTGAATTGGACCAATGCCCTGGCATCCATTGTCGGGGGCGTGGCGAACGTGCCGACACCCTATACCTTCGCCAACCCGTACAATCGTCGCACTCCGTACACAGTCCAGTACCTCGTAAACGTGCAGCGGCAACTGCCGCAAAATACCGTGCTGGAGCTCGGTTATTTGGGCAGCATCGGCCGGCACCTGGAGTCGCTGCGCGCCGTCAATGAAGCCATTCCGGCCTGTCCCAGCCGCAACGCACGGCCTGGCTGCGAGACTGACCCTTTGGCCGGACTCACAGTCCCGCAGCGCTCGCCGTTTCCCACGTTTGGGCGTATCCAGCTTGTAGATAACGGCAATACGAGTAACTATAACTCGCTAGGCGTCAAAGTTACTAAGCGCTATTCGAATGGGCTTACCTATCTGCTCGGCTACACTTGGGCGAAGTCGCTGGACACCGCTACGGCGATTCGTGTGTTAGGCGGCGATACGCTGTTTCCACAGAACAGCTATTGCCGCGTCTGCGAGTACGCGCGGTCCGCCCACGATACGCGGCACCGGTTCGTGACGAGCGCATTGTGGGATCTGCCTTTTGGCAAGGGCCGCGCATTTTCCATTCAGAACTCGGTGGCCGATGCGATTCTAGGAGGCTGGCAGTTAGGTGGGATTCTGACGCTCCAAAGTGGGTTCCCGATCACCGTCACGAACGGGCTGGATACTTCCAACACGGGCGCTCTGTTCGACCGGCCGGACTCCACCGGGAAGAATGCTGCTCTTCCCAGAGGTGAGCAGGACCCACAGCGCTTCTTTGATACCAATGCGTTCACGTTCGCGCCGGCCGGCACACATGGCAATGTGGGTCGCGGTACGCTCGATTCGCCAGGCATTATTTCACTCGATTTTTCTACTCTCAAAGACTTCAATCTGAGCGAGCGGCACAAGCTGCAGTTCCGGTTTGAGGCTTTCAATCTTCCCAATCATCCGAACTGGAATAACCCGAACACCAATATCGCTTCGGGAAATACGTTCGGCCGGATCACCAGCACGCGCAACAACATGCGGAACTTGCAGTTTGCGCTGAAGTACAGTTTTTGAATCACCCGTCATTTAATTTTGACGAGCGCAGAGGCCGGCCCCGCCAGGGCCTCTCGAACATCCACCGTTGGCGGCGGAGTGGGTTGGAAAGAGGCGGGCCGTCCGGAACGGTCTATTGAAGCCGCCCGCTTTCGAACCTGTTTTGCTTCCTTTTTGCGATCCAGTCCGTCTAACACAACTGCGTAGCTTCTAAGCAGATCCAGCAGGATTGGGTGCTGTAGGCCATACCGTTTCTCTGCGAGGGCGACAGCCCGTTTCAGCGAGACTTCGGCTTGCTCGCCCCGTCCGGTCAGGTACTGAAGCGAGCCCAGGCTTCCCCAGATCTTGATCAATTGCGGATAGTCGGGGCCGAAGTTTTTTTCCACTAAGACCCGGGCTTTATCGAAGTTCTTAAGCGCTTCCTCATAGCGGCCTGTCTTTGTCTGTAGCGCCGCCAGGTTGTGGAGGACCACGGGTAAGTCCTCACCAGCCTCGGGCATCGGCTCCAAAATCTGTAGGGCTTTTTCGAACTCAGCTTCTGCTGCCGCCACGCGGCCGCTTATGAGGTGAAGCGCTCCCCAGGCATTGTACAGTTCTGCACGTTCCGAACCGTTCGGAAGGGTCGCCGCGAAGGTATCGGCGTCCCGCAGAACCTGTTCCGCTTCGCGGTACTCGTTGATGTCCAGGAGGGCGGAAGAAAGGCTGATCCGGATTCGCACAAGGTCAGTGCGAGGCGCGCCATTGCGCGTCAGCAGATCAACGGCATGGCGGAATGCATCCACGGCTTCGTGGAACTCACCGCGATCCAGCGCGCGATGGCCCAGTGTTACCCAATTTTCCTGCCCAGAGGCGGGGAAATGGGAAGCCAGCAGGAAGGCGGCAACGATAGAGAGGAGCGGTTTCTGCATACCGGCAATGACGAAGGATGGGCGGTCGCGTTAAAGCGTCATTCCACGCCCGGCACCCTTTGGCGCGTTTTTTCGTGCAACGGAACATTTGGCGCCTTTTCACGTCTGTCAATTGACGCCCGAATGTCCGATGCCCCAATGTCCACCTTGCGACCGAACCCCAGCGACAGGCTCGATTCCTGGAAAGAGATCGCCGCCTATCTCAAACGGGGCGTTCGGACGGTGCAGCGATGGGAGCAGACCCGTTCGCTTCCGGTCCATCGGTTGGAGCACGATCGCCGCGCATCCGTCTACGCCTATCGCGCAGAACTCGATGCCTGGTGGGAACGCAGGAGCCGTCAGGTCGAAGCCTCGGATTCAACTGAGGTGGTTGTATTGGATCCTCGGCCGGCATCGTCGAAAAGGCGGTCTCGCGTATGCGCGTTGGCCGTAATGGTATGTGCGATCTTGCTTCTCGGATTTACGTATTTGGGACGGCGCCGCACGCGAACCGAATCCGCCTCGCAGCCACTCGAACCGGTTCTTCTGACTTCAGATCCCGGCGCCGAAGATTGGCCTGCGTTTTCACCGGATGGAAACCAGGTTGCGTACTCCTGGAGCAGGCCGCCGGCAGGCAATTCTGACATTTATGTAAGGAAGGTGGGTTCGACATCGGCCGCTCAGTTCACGGAAAGCCCCGAACCGGATATCGCTCCCGCCTGGTCACCGGACGGCGTGCAGATCGCCTTTCTGCGTGTATTCCCAAAAAGCGGAGCCAAACTGATACTCAAGCCCGCTCTTGGAGGCGCCGAAAAGGTAATTGCCGATGTAGGGCCCGACGCCAGTGGACTCTCCTGGTCGCCAGGGGGCAACTGGATCGTTTCCAGTGAAAGCCGTGATTCGCCGCCATCGCTGGTTGCCATCAAGGTGGATACGGGACAGCGGCGCCGGCTGACTGCGCCGCCCAGTGATAGCGCGGGAGACAATGATCCCGCCGTTGCTCCCGATGGCTCAAACGTAATTTTCATACGTGAGCGTGACGGTACGCGCGAGCTATATCGTCTTCCCGTATCATCGGAATTTAAACCGGCGGGAGAACCGGAGCGTCTGACGAAGGAAGGGAACTGGCCGCGCGCGCCGGCTTTCCTGGCCGATGGCAGAGCCGTTCTATATATGGCGGACCTTTTTGAACAAGCGGATCTTTGGCTGCTGCCGCTCTCACCATCGCCCGGCCGTCCGCGAGTGCTACTCACTGGCCAGGACCGATTCAAAACGCTAGCCGTCTCACCAAAGCATAGCCGTTTGGCTTTGTCGGCCGAGAGACACGACGAGATTTCGAGCGTCTGGACGCTGCATCTTACCGCAGACCTTCGACCGGAAGGAGAAGCGGCACGGCTGCCCGGCTCAGAGCGAGGTGACTGTAACGCTCGATATTCGCCCGATGGCGGGCGCATCGTTTTCCAATCCACCCGCACTGGTGCTTCGGAGATTTGGGTCAGGGACCCACGCGCTGAAAATGCCGTTTGCCTCACACGATTAAATGCCCGAGGGACCGGAAATCCGCAATGGTCGCCGGATGGAAAATGGATCGCTTTCGAGTCGGACGCTGGGGGCCGCTTTGAGATCTACCGGATCCCGAGCACCGGGGGTAATCCGGAACGGCTTACAGATAGCGCCGCCATAAACCGGGCGCCAACGTGGTCGCGCGACGGCCGGTCGATCTACTTTGCCTCGAATCGTAGCGGCAGCGATCAGATCTGGAAGATGTCCGCCGCCGGAGCCAATCCCCGGCAACTTACACAGAAGGGTGGCTGCACAGGATTCGAATCGCATGATGGGCGCTGGGTCTATTACGGCACCCGCCCGGGCATCGGTCCTCTGTGCCGTGTGCCTGCTGAGGGCGGGGAAGAGATGCTGGTTTTGGCAGCCGCTCACGAGCACAACTTCTGCCTCACACGCGACGGAGTGCTCTTTGCGCGCTCGCCCAGGCTACTTGAGTTTCTCGAAACCACTACCGGCCGCATTGTTCCTCTGCTGCGGCTCAAGCACGCGCTTGTACGTGGTGTTGCTATTTCACCGGACCAGCGCCACCTGCTGGTTTCGCAGGCAGACAACAGCGGTCATGAAAGCAATCTTATGCTGGTGGAGAATTTTCATCCAATGCAATGACAACTGAGCCCACAAAGGCTTGCATTTCGCAATGCTCCTCGGATAGGGTGCGACCTTAGGGGTCGGCCGATGCCGCCGCCAGCCGCATGGTTTCAATCCAGGCGCCCGCGCGGGGCGCGACCCCCCGGCGCAGCGTGGGTCTTTTGCGCGGCTGAAGGACGAGTGGGTATACCTTTTTCTGGATGGGGTCAGCTTGCGCGTGCGCCGGCCGGGTAGGCGAAACGCGTGCACATGCTGGTGGCCTATGGGGTGCGTGCCGACGGCACATGGCAGTTATATTGGCGTTCCTGCGCAGTTCCGGGGAGAGCCAGCAAGCCTGGGAGGGGCTGTTGCGGGATCTGCACTAGCGCGGTCTGGAGGGTAAGCATCTGGCGCTGATCGTAACCGATGGCTGTCCCGGTCTGGCGGCGGCTATTGAGACGGTATATCCACGGGTGTCGATAACGGCGAAAAGCGGGACCATTTTCAGGCGTACAAAAGGGCCAGCAGCAGGGTTACGCTGTGGTTTTGGGTTGGCGTGAAGGATCGATGCAGAGAGTTGTCCTTTACGCCGGATTATCCTCCGAGCCTTTGGTCTTGGGAGCACGGTAAGACTTGCCCTTGATCTTGAGGATGATTGCTCCCTCGACCAGACGATCGAGGAATGCCATCGCCACCGGGCCGTCGGCGAGACATTCCGCCCATTTGTCGAAGTCCACGTTGGTGACGAGCGCCGTGGAGCGCTTCTCGTTTCGTGAGGCGACGATCTTATAGAGCAGGTGAGCCGCCTGCGGACACTCGGTGCGCTCGATGCGGTCGAACCCGAATTCCTCCACGACCAAAAGATCCGGACTGGCGTACCGGCGCAGCCGCGCCGGAAGGGTCTTGTCGGCGAGCCAAGCGGTCAGATCGGAAGGCAACTCGGCGGAGGTGCGATACAGAACGCGATATCCATGGACGCAGGCTTTCTGGCCGAGGGCCTGAATGATGTGGCTCTTCCTAACCCCGCTCCAGCCCACCAGGATCAAGTTGGTCCGGCGCCGGATGAAATCGCCCGTCGCCGGTTCTTCAATCTGCACACGGTCGAAGGCTTTCGGATTGAACGTCCAATCAAGCTTTCCAGGGTTTTATTCTCCGCAAAGCGGGCCTGCCCAATCCGGCGCGCCACGCCGCGCTCACGCGGGCATCGGCCTGAGCTCCCAGGAACAGGTCGAGAAAATGAAGAGGCGACAGATTTTCCTTTTCCGCCCGGGACAGGAAGTCATCAGCGCAGCCGGCTCCAGTGGAATCCCGAGCGTGGCGCAGTGGCTCAAGCACTCATCCCGCAGTTGGGTCGTCGTCTTTTTCATCGCCCACCGTCGTGTCGTCCAGCAGCGGTTGATACTCCGCCGTGGAGCGAGCCGATAAGGATCCTGGCGGAGGATCTCATCGAGTGTTCCAGCGCTTCGGCCTCGAGCGAATCCCATACTGATCGTGGGCGCGCTTGTGCTGCCCAGAATGCGTTCCACCGCGGACCAGGAGAACGCGCGGTACCGCGTGGCGCGTCCCAGCGCCCGTGCCAGATCCTCGCGATGGTATGTGGCCAACAGGCCCAGCACGCGCGGCTTCATTTTTCCCACAGCGGCGCGTGCGGACCAGTTCGTCAAAGAACAGCGTTCCATCCGGCCCGAACTCGGCGAAGCGCTGCTTCAGTAGTTCATATTTCTGATGATGATCGCGGCCCGGGGAGTGCTCCGGCAGGCTGTGCTTCTCTCCGATGACTCCCGAAGGGTACAGCGGGTGGCGGGCCATGATCCAGGCTTCTTCCAACTCCCGTGTTCGGCCGCCGGCGCGGTTCAGCCCATAGATGGCAGCCTTGGCTGCGCGTTCATCGGCATCGAGGAGTCTTGCGGACAGATGCGACATTCGTGCCAGAGTCCGGGCTGCGCCCAGCCGCTTGAAACCATCGGTAAGCTCGTAGTGGTCCTGCCGCCGGCACACCACCACCGGCGACAACTGCCCGTAACGTTCCAGCGACCGCGCCATGGCCCGCTCGGCTTCTGGGAGGTGTAGGCGATAGCGGCCATACTGTTCAACGATCTCCTGGCATCCCAGTTCCAGCAGATTTTTCATCGGCCCAGCGCAGCATCAGGCTGAATGTAATCGCGTCACCAGTAATCGATCAATATGTCCAGATCATCTCGAGCAGGATCCCCTCTCATCGCCGCTGTTCTCGTGATCGTTTTCCGGTGAGCCTCCGCCGCCAATGCCGCTCCCGCTCCCAAACACGCTCCATCGCGCGCCTGCATACGTGTGTGAGCAGAACCTTTGCAGTGGCGATCGCGGCTGCCGCAAGAATCCTTCATAGCAACCGGGCCGGTCGCAGCAGCCATCCAAAAAATTTCCTAGTGATGACCCTCGTGGTCTCTGGAACGGCCTCTTTCCCTGAGCGTTTTCGCGCTTTGATGCGCTCCCGGTAACGCCGGCTTTGCCCGTTCCGTTTCTGCTTGCCCGCCGCCGTGCCCTGGTAAACCTGCCGGGCCTTCCACTTCGACCATTCCCGCGCCGCAGCCTGGCAGTCTGGCTGCAATACCGCTGCCGCGCATGTCGCGCTCGGAAGCGTCGTTCGCATCCTTTCAGCAGACAATGTCGAGTCCGGGGTCGGCGCGTTAGCCCCTTCCGCTGGAGGCCTTCTTGGCTTTTGGGTCAGCGTGTAAGATTCTCGGGAGGGCCCATGCGAGGTGACTGCTCCCAGAAGCTCAGGCCCGGGAGGGCACGCTACTCTTCTCCGGGGCGCAGCAACCTCCGGCTCAGTACCGGTTGAAAATTCCCCAACTCCTCAGGCAGGTGGTGTTAACCCCGACTCTGGAATCCAGAGGAGGGTCGACATCTGCTCAGGGGGAAAGACGTGGAAGAGATCAACCAACTCAAAAGGGACGGACTCAGTATTCTGGCGATCAGCAACCTGACTGGGTACGACCGTAAAACGATCAGGAAGTATTTATTGAAACCGATCGGCAAGCCGGAATATCCGCCGAGGCCGAAGCCGGCAGGCAAACTGGAGCCATTTAAGGCGTACCTGGGTGAACGGCTGCAGGCAGGCGTTTGGAACGCGAGGCTGTTGCTGCGGGAACTGCGCTCGCGCAACTACACAGGCGGCTATACGCTATTGACGGATTGGTTGCGACCACAACGCGAGGCGGCGCATGTTATTGCCGTGCGGCGCTTCGAACAGCGCCAGGGAAACAGGCCCAGATGGACTGGGGTCACCTGGGATCACTCAGCGAAGAGGGCGAATTGACGAACGGCAGGTGCGGGAACTTCGGACGTTGCGGTTCGTGCATGAAGCGTCCAATGTGATTTTATTGGGGCCGCCTGGTGTGGGGAAAACACATCTGGCGGTGGCGCTGGCTGAAACCGCGATTCAGTCTGGCCAAGCGGCCTACTTCATGACCGCCCACGATCTGGTGACCGATCTGGGGCGGGCTTATCGCGAAGGTCGCCTCGACCGACGGCTGAGAATCTATCTCGCTCCCAAGGTGCTCATCATCGACGAAATGGGATATCTGCCACTTGATGAGATTGGCGCCACGATCTTCTTTCAACTGGTCAGCGCGCGCTACGAAAGGGGCAGCATCATTCTGACTTCCAACAAAAGCTACGGCGAATGGGGTACGATCTTCGGCGACCCGATCATCGCGACGGCGATTCTCGACCGCCTGTTGCACCATTCCACTACGCTCAACATCCGCGGCGAGAGTTACCGACTCAAAGAACGCCGTAAAGCGGGCTTGATTTCACTGCCCGAACAGCAACAGGAGGAAACCCGAGCTGTCGCCCCGAGCACTCGTAGCAAGCGGAACGTTTGAGTTTTTTAAGGCATGGGCAAATCTATCAATCCGATGTGGCTTCTTTCTCAAACCCAAGGCGAGGCCGATATCGGCTTCGCCCCGGGTTCCCATCGTCTTGATGAGTTTGCAGTCGGCTATTCCTTGACAGGTTGCTCTCCAGCAGAGCCTGCCTCCGCTTCACCGGCTGGATTCTATGTACCATCCGCCAGCCGAAACTGTAAACCACCACTCGCCGAGGGCTGGGGAATTTTCGATTGAAACTTTGGGGAATTTTCAGCCGGAGTTGACACACCGTCATCGAGCATTCACTGCGTGGCCCCGCTGGCCCCGTGAAAATGGGCTCCCTCTCTCACCGTAATTAACCTGGATTGCTGACCTACGCCAGCACGGACTCCTCCGAGGTAGCGTCGTGCCAGAGCCGGAGATCCGGGATCTGAGGGACGTCACCCGTTCTCGTATAGTAAGTCAACACCGGGCCGCGCTGGCCAACCGCATCCAAAAGGTTCTCCAAGATGCCAACCTGAAAGTCGCGTCCATTGCAATGGATGTGCTTGGTTGCTCAGGACGGCTAATGCTTCACGCCATTGTGGCCGGATGCACCAATCCGGTCGAGTTGGCTGAGCTTGCAATAGGGAGGTTACGAGCCAAGATAACGTCGTCGCTGTCGGCGCTGGATGATATTGCCGCCCTCGATGCGGAGATTAGAATGCGCGTGGCAAAGTTTGAGCAACAGCTCCCTGTCGTCCGAACAATCCCGGGGATCGATGAAGTTGCCGCCTGGAGTTTGCTTGCCGAGCTCGGTCCGAAGATGGCTCAGTTTCCTTCGGCTGCGCATTTGGTCTCGTGGGCGGGTCTGTGACCGGAAACCACGAGAGCACTGGTAAACAGAAAGCTGGTACGATCCGGAAAGGCAATGCGTGGCTCCGAAAATTGTCTGCCAGGCTGCATGGGCGGCATCACGGAGGCACAACAGCTACTTTCGAGCACAGTGGGTTCGCCTAGCGGTACGAAGAGGCAGGGAACGCGCTCTGATCGCGGTCGCCCACAGTCTGCTCGTGGTTGTGTACCACGTCCTCAAAACGGGATAACCCTACCGCGAACTCGGAGCTGTCTTCTTTGATCGACTCAACCCTGAGCGACTGACGAATCGATGCATCAACCAATTGGTGCAGCTCGGCTACGTTACAACGCTACAGCCCTGAGCACCCGCAGGCTAATTTTCACGGGAGCGGCTTGACATCACCTCAGTTCGCGAAATTGACAGCGCCAATGCGTTTTGTTTAAATCAAGGCATACTCCTCAGTAGCTCAATGGTAGAGCATTCGGCTGTTAACCGAAGGGTTGTAGGTTCGAGTCCTACCTGAGGAGCCAATTCTTTTCCCCGCGAACGTCCGGCCCGCCAGTTAACGCCTCTCTCTATCCGCAACTCCGCAACTGGCCGTGTTTTCGACACTTCCGCGTCTCTGGTTTGCGCCCCGCGTCCGGCTTGCCGCGCCGATCTGCGCGCCCGCAACGTTTGCCGGACGCCGTTTTCTCCCCGTCTCCGCGTCAAACCAGGATTTGGTTAACAGTATCGCAAGGTTGTCCAGCCTCAAGCCGGATGTTTTGAAACTGGGCGGTGAAAATTGTTAACGGACACAGCGGAATTTCACGCGGCGGTCTTGTTGGGCGGAGAGTTCATTTCACGGCCTCAACCAGATACGTCCGAAATGGGACGCAAACTCCGTTGTCCGAAACATAGGACGACAACCTCTCTGATACCTCCTCCACAACTGCCTGCCGCTTTTCAGGTGATGCCGCGCTGAAACCAGCCGCCATCGGGGTTGCACTGACATGCCGCGGCACAAATTCCGAGAGTGCCGGCAGCCGCAGATCCAGCTGCTTCACTTCTAACCCCGGATGGGTGTAACCGGCTGCTTCCATCAGTGCGCGGATGGTCTCCAAATCGGAGAGGCCAAATGCCGCCCGTAAACCGACAGCGGTCTCCGCACCGATATGGCGCGTGACCGCTTGGACGAGTGCATCGAAGTAAGGACTCTCCTGGATGTCGCACCACAGGCTCAGGGCGACACGACCACCCGGCCTGAGAACACGGGACATCTCCGCCAGAGCGCGAGGCCGGTCATCCAGAAACTGAAGCGTTTGCGCGCAGATCACCACGCTGAACTCCGCGTGCGCAAATGGCAGCTCGTACGCGCTGTTTACAAACCATTCGATGGGTGCACCGGCGGCTGGAGGTAGTGATTGAGCAACATCGATCATTCCTGCATTCACATCGACACCAACTACGCGCCCCGCTAGGCCGACTTTCTCCGCCGCGCAACGCGCCGCTGCACCGGTGCCACAACCGACATCCAGCACTGCTTCACCCGCTTGTAGTGCAACGAACTCGACCAGAGCCCGGGCCGCCGGCCCGAGAATGGTCGGGACAAGGACCTGTTCATAACGCTCAGCAGCGTCGCGTGCCAGTTGCCATTGGGTGGAGGTTGTTGCCATACGAATTATTTCCTTGTCAGCCCGACGCCGAAGCCCGAGGTCCGCCCTTGCGATGCGTCGCACGAAGTGCCCGGCGCGGTAACCAGCCGCTTACGCATCGCGAAGCGGCGAAACGATGAACCACGAAGTGAAATCTCTTCTTCTTCGATGACTACGAACCCAAACCGCTCAAAGGCCGGCTTTGCCACGAGACTTGCCTCAGTGCAGAGCTCTGTGACCCCCGCAGAGATAAAGGCACGTTCAGCGTGACCATACAACAGCGAGGCCACCCCACGCCGTGCATAGGACGGCGCAACGTATAAGAGTTCAATGTGGCCGTTTGGCTCGTAGGAGATGAAGCCCGCGACCTCAGCTCCCTCCACAGCGACCAACGTCTGAAGGTGGCTCAATCGCTTGCGCCAATCGTGCAGATCGGGGGGCTGTGGAGCCCACGCTCGCCGCTGCGTTTCGTCGTAAGCAGCGGCAGCGAGCACGTCAACCGACGACGTGAACACGGCCCCCACGGCTTCGAGGTCTGCGTCAGTGTAGGAGCGGACGTGCATCGGATTGCCGAACATTACCCAGCGGGTTGTTGAAGGCAGATCTCGTAGCCATCGGGGTCGTATAAGTAGAGCTGTTTCATCCCGTAACCACGAACGACAGGCTGGTTGACGACCAATCCCTTCTGCACAAGGGCCTTGTAAGCCTCATCTACATCAGCGCAATCGAAGAAAAGTGCGACATCCTTGTGAGTGTCCTTCCGCACGGGATCAAGAACATCAGGCCTTTCGTCCTCCTGATATGCGGTGTTGAGCATGAGTTTAGAGCCCTTGAGCTCCAACAGCACCCAGTCACAACGGCCATCGTCCGGCACAGGGCTAGTGGCGGTGAAGCCAACAACATCGCAATAGAATCGCAGCGACGTCGGCATGTCGAACACTTGGAGCAGTGGGCAGAGCCGTCCAATGGTCAATGACATGACTCGTCCTTTCAACTCCTGCACAGCCTCAAGGCCAACGATCAGCATCAGCGGCGGCGCGCAGCGCCCTCTGCTGCATGCTGTTGTTAGCCGGCATCGTCAACCGGCGTTCTTCTCCGCAGCTGTAGTCTGCATCGTTCGCCATACCACCATCCATTCTCCGTGTCGGCGGGAGAATACGAGGATGTCGTGCCCGCTCTCCCGATGTCGCGTACCGTGGACTTCATACCCGACCTCGAACGGCGTGACTGCCACCGCCACATCCCCGACCACGTCAACCTGCGGCTCGCCGGCCGCGAAGTCCAGAGTCCGCACCGCTTGGTCGTAGTCCCGATACGACTGGACATAGGCGTCACGGCCGCGAACCCGCCGATCAAACCCCGGGGGAGCGATGATCACATCGCCCGCCAGCCGTGGACCGATACGGTCGTACTCCCCCGCTCGCCAGTGGTCGTTGATCTCGCGCACCGCGTTCCGAATGGCTTCCTCATCGTCCGATCTCTGCTTCAGCATATTTGGTGTCCGTCAGGCTAACGCTCCGGTTCAGCTTGCATACGCATCACACGGAGTACACCTCACGAGCGTCCCTCGCTACGGTCGTTCGCCAGCAGCCCAGAGAAAGACATTGTTATACCGGACACTCCCATCGGGGCGCATGTGGGCGCGGTCAGCATCTGCATACACGGCGCGTACCGCGGCCTCCCCGCTATGAGCGATGGCCGCTTGATTAACCCCAACGCTGGAGTTTCCGCGCCACGACGCCTCAGTGCTCGGGAAAACGAACGGACAGGCGACCTCGCCCTCCTCCACGACCCGCAAGCCCGCCGCTTGGAGCATGCCCGCCAGCGCTCCCGGTTCAGACAACGCCCCTGGATGTGGCGGTGAAGTCCCAGGCGGCGGAGGCGGCATCAGCGGCCCGAGGGCAGGCATCACGGCGCTCAGGAACTCGCACCGCTCCGGCGGACCCCAGGCCGTCACGACGACACGCCCGCCGGGCCGCGCAACACGAGCAAGCTCGCGCATGGCGGCCCCCATATCCGCCGCGTAAAAGACGCTGTTTACGGCCACGACCCCGTCGAAGCTGGCGTCGGCGAACGGGAGCTCCTCCAGATCACCTTCCCGGAAATCGGCCCCGGGCAACCGTTGCCGCGCGATCGCCAGGAGCCCCGGCGAGGCATCCAGAGCGGCCACCAACGCGCCTCGAAAGCTGGCCAGCAACGCGAGCAGCCCTGCGCCACAACCGGCGTCGAGCAGGCGCGTGCCCTCGGTCACGCGGGCGGCATCGAGCGCCGCACCGAACAGCGGCAAGCACACCTGCTCCACGTAGGTGGCCCAGTCCTGAGCCCGAGCTCCCCAGAGTTGACCTTGAATCGTTGCGCTACCCATAAGCATCCCCATCGATTCATACTTGACCAAGATTTACACTTTAGATCAGCCGACCGTCAACGCTGTCCAGATCAGGATTCGCAAGGCGTACTTGCTGGTCCTGATGAAGGTCTTGATTTCTCTCTCTATCCGCAACTCCGCAACTGGCCGAGTTTTCGTGGATTCCGCGTCTCTGGTTTGCGCCCCGCGTCCGGCTTGCCGCGCCGATCTGTAGCAGCGGGCGGCGGTTTGTTGCGTGGTCGATTGCGCTTTGGTGTTCCTCATAGCGACTCCATTCATCCCTCGGGGGCGCGGCACAATCAAGCACAATCGAACAACTGAATCTCGCGACGTTTCAAACAGATAGGGCCGGAGATGCCGGACAGGTTGATGACCCAGGCCGAGTACGCGCGGGATCGTGGCAAGAGCCGCCAGTACATCAGCCGCCTCGCCAAGGCCGGCGTGCTTGTGATGCGCGGCGGCAAGGTGGACGCGGCCGCCTCGGATGCAGTACTTGATGATCGCCCCGAGCCGGTCTCGGAACGCGTGGCCGCCGCTCCGATTGAGACCGCGCCCACGGGGACGACTTATGCCCAGGCCAAGACCGCCGACATGGTCTTCAAGGCCCGGCTACGCAAGATCGAATACGACCAGAAGATGGGCCGGCTGATGGAGACGGATTTGTTCCGGCAGCGGGTCGAAGCGATCCTGGTGGCGATCAAGGAGACCGTGATGGCGTGGCCGAACCGCGTCGCGCCGGAAGTTGCGCCGCTCACCGATGAACGCCAGGTGTGGGAGGTGCTGATGCGCGAAGCGCGCGTCCTGCTGCACGATGCCCACCGCGCGGTCCAGCATGCGCGTTGACGAAATCCAGATTCTGGCGGCCGATGTGCTACCGCCGCCGCCGGACCTGACGGTTTCGCAATGGGCGGACCAGAATGCACGGCTGAGTTCGGAATTTGCGGCGGAGAAGGGCGAATGGCGTACAGACCGCGCGCCGTATCAGCGGGCGGTGATGGACGCCATGGGCCCGTCGAGCGCATACGAAACCGTCGTCATGATGTGGGCGGCACAGTCAGGCAAGACCAGTCTTCTGTGTCACTTCCTCGGCTACATCATCGATCCGGGTCCGGTGCTGCTGGTCGAGCCACGCGAGGTCGACGCCGAAGCCTTCTCGAAGGACCGCCTGGCGCCGATGTTGCGCGACACGCCGTGCCTGCGGGGGAAAGTGGCCGACGCGCGATCGCGCGATTCGAACAACACGATTCTGCACAAGAAGTTCCTGGGCGGCAGCATCACGCTCGCGGCCGCGAACTCGCCCGCGGGCCCGGCGATGCGCTCGATCCGTTACTGCCTGCTCGACGAGGTGGACCGGTATCCGGCGAGCGCGGGCAGCGAAGGCGATCCGGTAAACCTCGCCATCACGCGCACGGCGAACTTCTGGAACCGGAAGATCGTGCTGTGCTCGACGCCCACGACGAAGGGGACATCGCGGATTGAGCAGGCCTGGCTCAACTCGAACCAGCAGAGCTTCTGGCTGCCGTGCCCGCACTGCGGCTCGTTCCAGGTGGTCGCCTGGGGCAACCTCGTCTGGCCCAAGGATGCGCCGGAGAATGCGCAGTACCGCTGCGAACACTGCTCGCAGCTGATCGCCGACTGGCAGAAGCACCAGATGCTCAGGGCCGGCGAGTGGCGCGCGGCGCGGCCCGAAGTCACCGACATCGCGGGCTTTTGGATCAACGGCCTGTACTCGCCATGGCGCAAGTGGGGCGCGCTGGCGAAGAAGTTCCTGGCGGACAAGCGGTCGATCGAGACGCTGCGCGAGTTCGTCAACACGGTGCTCGCCGAGCCTTGGGACGATGCGGCGGAAACGGCGGTTGATCAGGCCACGGTCATGGCCCGGCGCTAGCACTATCGGGCCGCGGTTCCGTACGGCGCGGTGGTGCTGACCGCGGGCGTCGACGTGCAGAAGGACCGCCTCGAGTTGGAACTCGTCGGCTGGGGGCGCGGCGAAGAGTCGTGGTCGATTGAGTACCGCGTGCTGCCCGGCGATCCTTCGGGCGCGCTGGTCTGGCAGGAACTCGATACCTATCTCGAGCGCCGCTGGCCGCACGAAACGGGGATCTCGCTGCCGGTGGCGGCGTGCGCGATTGATTCCGGGTACGAATCGCAGGCCGTGTATGAGTTCTGCCGCACGCGCTATCACCGGCGCATCTTCGCCGTGAAGGGCAAGGGCGGCCCGCTGCCTGGGTGGCAGCGCAAGCCGACGGCGAAGAACATCCGCGGCGAGAAGCCCTGGATCGTGGGCACGGATACGGCCAAGGAGACGATCTACGGCCGGCTCAAGAATCCGACGCCGGGCACGCCGGGCTATTCGCACTTTCCCGCCGACCGCGAGGAGACGTACTTCGAGCAACTCCTGGGCGAAGTGCTGGTGACCACGTATGCCAAGGGCCAGCCGAAGCGCGAGCGGCGGCCGAAGCCGGGCGTGCGGCAGGAGGCGCTTGACGCGCGCGTCTACGCCTACGCCGCTCTGCGGGCGCTCATCTCGATGGGACTCTCGCTCGACAACGAAGCCGACCGGATCCTGGCTGCCATTCGGCCGCGGCCGGTGCCGGAGGATGAGCGGGATCGCGATCGATGGCTGGGCAATCGAGGGAGGAAGTGGTTGTCGCGATGAAAGTGCGCAGCGAGCCTCAAGACGCGCGCGGCGCCTGGGAATACCTGGTGATCACGGGCGACGCCGAATCGCCGGAGTTGCTGGCCGACTGCGGAGCCCTCGGTTGGGAACTCGTGGCCGTGGTGCGCGCGTTCGGCACGCGCGCGACATTTTACTTCAAGCGCCGGAGAACCTAAATGGCTTGGACCCAACAGCAACTCGATGCCGTCGAGGCGGCGATCGCCAAGCGGCGAGTTGACCGTCCGCTTCGGTGACCGCACCCGTGACTTACCGTTCGATGAAGGAACTCCTTCAGGCGCGGGCGGTGATCCGGGAAGCGCTGGCCGCCGAATCCGGCACTATGACGGACCGTTTCTCGTTTGCTCAGACCTCAAAAGGATGAACTGGCTCGACAAAGCGATCGCATGGATCTCGCCCGAGACGGGTCTGCGCCGGATGCGGGCGCGGCGTGCCGGGGAGCTCGTGCGCCTGGCCTACGAAGGAGCGCGCACGGATCGCCGCACGGGCGGCTGGGTCACGACGGGCAACTCGGCTAACGCCGAGATCTCGGTGGCGCTCTCGAAACTCCGCGAGCGCTCGCGTGACCTGATCCGCAACAACGCCTACGCCGCGCGCGCCGTGGCCGAGGTGGTTGGTAACGCCATCGGCACGGGCATTACGGCGCAGGCGCGCAGCGGCGAGCCGGATCTCGACCGCTTGATCAACGCCGCCTGGGCTGAATGGATCGACGAGTGCGACGCCGACGGGCAACTCGACTTCTATGGCCTTCAGGCGCTGATCGCGCGGACCGTGTTTGAGAGCGGCGAGTGCCTGGTGCGCTTCCGGCAGCGGCGCGAGAGCGACGGCCTCACGGTTCCGTTGCAGCTTCAGGTGCTCGAGCCGGATTACCTCGATCACACGAAGACGCAGAAGACCGAGACGGGCTACATCATCCAAGGTGTCGAGTTCGATCTGGTAGGCCGCCGGGTCTTCTACTGGCTCTACGGCCAGCATCCCGGCGACGTGGTGCAGACAGGCGTCCGCGGCGGGGCGTCGCTGCAATCGATTCGCGTGCCGGCGAGCGCGGTCCTGCACATCTACCGCAAGGACCGTCCGGGGCAGTTGCGCGGCGTGCCGTGGCTTGCGCCCGTGGTGGTCACGCTGCGGGATCTCGACGAGTACGAAGAGGCGGAACTGGTCCGCAAGAAGATCGAGGCCTGCTTCGCGGCGTTTGTGACACAGCCGCAGGGGCCAGATGGCCCGCCGATCGCGCCGGCAGCGCCGGATCCTGTGACGGGCAAGCGGATCGAAAGCTTCGAGCCGGGCATGATCGAGTACCTGAAGCCTGGCGAGGAGATCACCTTCGCTTCGCCGTCAGCCTCCGCCGGCTACCGCGACTATGTCGCGGCGAAACAGGCGCAGATCGCCACCGGCCTTCAACTCACCTACGAGCAGTTGACCGGCGATCTCTCGCGCGTGAACTACTCCTCGTACCGCGCTGGACTCCTGAGCTTCCGCAATGGCATCGAAGGCTTCCGCTGGCTGACCTTCATCCCGATGTTCTGCGCGCCGGTCTGGAGTCGCTTTGTCACAGTGGCCTATGCCGCCGGCGCGATTCCCCGGCCTGGGCCGATCCGTGCCGAGTGGACGCCGCCGGGGTTCGGCAGCGTCGACCCGTACAAGGATTCGATCGCGATTCTGAATCAGATTCGCACGGGCACGTTGACGCTGCGGCAGGCGATCGCCATGCAGGGCTACGACCCGGACGCGCAGTTAGAGCAGATCGCCGAGATCAACCGGCTGCTCGATGAGCGAGGCATCGTGCTCCGACTTCTACTCGAACGAAGCCTCAGACATAGGAACGGATACGCCCGACCAGACTGATCTACGGTCGACTGATCTGTGCTGCAACTTTTTCCAGTTCTACAAGAGCCCTCGCGTAGGGCCGCAGTTCCTGGCTGATCGAATTCATGGTTCCAATCAAGACTAGATCGACATCGTTGTGTTCGACAAGATGCTGGATGGCTTCATGAAATCGGCATCACCGGCGAAGAAGAAGAGCTTCGTCCATGCCCGCTTACCAAATGAGCGCATCAGATGGAATGCAAGACCGACATCAACGGCCTTCTGAACGGTCACCTTGTACTTTTCCTTGGTCGTGGGGTGAACGACCGGCTCGCCTCCCATGTGGGCCGGCCAGTAGAGTTCCTTCTCCTGGAGCCAGTAGAGCTTCACCCGCAGCCCAGGGCCGTTCGGTGGAGGAAACGCAAGGGCGTTGTGAAATGCATTCTGTTTCGCCGTTGGAGGGTCCGGATCGGCGTTGAAGTAATAGGCGTCCTAGATGGTCTCCCCGCCATTGACATTCAGGTAGGTGGACTCAAGAAGTTTTCGAAGCTTCAGGAAGTCCAACTTGTCCGTGATCTTCAGTGATTGCCACGCCTTGAAGGCGTATGCACCATCGACAAACCAGGCGGCAGCCATAATCCTCCTCGTGGGCTCTCCAAAACACAGGAACGGGCAAATGTTGAAACCACAATTCCACCCTTCTCGGGCGGGCAACGATGATTGACCCATCGGAGTTGATTTCCAACCTGGTCGCCTTGCTGCGCGACATCCCGGAACTCGTCGCCGAGATGGGTGGCGATGAGCAGCGGATCTTCGCCTATCACGGTCAGTACCCGAAGCGGACGAGTCTTGCGGCGGCGATCCATGAGATGCCCGCGCCGGGGATTATGGCCGCCTGGCAAGGGACGAGCCCCGGGAGTTTCGGCGGCGTCGATGTCTGGCGGCACCAGGTCACGCTTTATCTGCGCGCACGAGAGACGTTCGAGGGCGACCCACCCGCCGCCTACTACCGTCTGTTCCGGCTGATCACCAAGGGCGTGCCGGCGTCGGCGGGTGTCCCAATGCTCAACGCCACTGTCCATGCGTCCTGCCACCCGATGGACTTGCCACTCATCCAGCGGCAGACCGACGCCGAGGGGCTCGATTATTTTGAGGCGCCGCTCAGCTTTTTGGAGATCGGAGATGACTGAACAAGTGGTTCTGATTTCGCCCAATCGTGACGTGCGGCACGTCGAGGCAAGGCCGGAGATTCTGGTTCCCTTGATGGTCCGTGGCTACCGGCAACTGACCGAACAAGAGGAAGAGGAGGTAACGCCTGATGTCCGTCACGCGGATGCAGGAAATTCAGATCTGCTTCGGTAAGCAGAAGCAGGCCGACATCTCGACCGCCAACACCGGCGTCCAGATGTGGCAGTTGCGGAAGCTCAATGCCGCGCTCGCCAATCCGAAACTCAACACCGAAAACGACGCCGAAGAGTTTGGCAAGGGCCACGAGTTTCGGACGCAGTCGTTCCAGACGTCGTGGGACGTGAACGGCACGCTCGAAAAGTACCTCGGCGCGGAGATCGGCGCGTGGGCGATGGCGTTCGGTTTGGGAAAAGTCGTCAAGTCGGGCACGACTCCGAACTTCACCTACACCTGCACACCGCTGTTCCCGGCCTCGGGCGACGCGGCCGAGCTGCCGTACTTTTCCTTCGTCGAGCAGATCCGACCGGGCGCGGGCGTCGTCGTCGACCGCATGGCCGTGGGCTGCGTGGTCGAGGGATGGACGATTTCGATCGGCTCGGGGCCGGCAGGGCGAATTCGAAGATCACGGTCGAGTTCGTGGGCTCGGGCAAGTACGTCGAGCCATCGGGCATCACGATGCCTGCGGCAACGGTCGAGAAACTCCTGCCGTCGGCCTCGCTGGCGCTCACGATCAACGGCGTCAACTACGTCTCGAACAAGAACATGGTCTCGCTCGAGACTTCCTGGAAGAACAACGTCCGTCTCGATGGCGGTTTCTTCCCCGGCTCCGGATTCCAGACGCCGGGCGACGGCGCAAGCGGCGCGATCCGCGGCCGGCTCGAGTTTGGCAACCGCCAGGGCACGTTACGCTTCGTCGCCCGTTTTGAAAACGGCTCGACCGAACTTGCGAAGCTGAAGAGTCAGACCACAGGCACGGCGGTGATGTCGCTCACCTACGACGCCAATAACTCTCTCGAACTCACCTGGCACAAGGTCTCCTTCGCCTCGGCTGAGGTCGGCGAGACCGACGGCATCGTCACCGTGTCGGTCGAGTGCCTGCCGATGTGGGATGAGTCCAACGGCATCGTCTCAGCCGTGGCCAAGTGCAACGTGGACGGGATCGCTCAGTAGAAAGGACTCTCATGTTTGACGCAAAGCAACCAATTACGATCCATCTACGCACCCCTGATGGCGTGAAGCCGGTCCGCGTCCGCTTCCCGACGGACGAAGAATGGATCGAGCGCCAGAAGAAGCGGAAAGTCATCGTGAAGCAACTGGGCCGCGGAGTGTCCGAGACGACGATCCCTGACTTGGCAGAAGCCGACGCCGCGCTGCTCGCCAGAATCCGCGTGCAGGAAGAGAATGCACCCGAGGTCGACGCGTTCGAAGCCAGCCGGATCATCGAGCAGTTGAGCCAGGCCGATGTCGACGACGGGGTGCAAGTGGGCGATGGCTTTCGTGTGACGCTGCGCGTGCTGGGCGGCACGGTGAGCCTCGTGCTGCGGATGCCTTCGGCCAAGGATGTCTTCGAATACCGGCGCGGGTTCGCGCGCGTGCTGGATCTGCCCTACAACCGCCAGGAACTGATCATCAACCTCGCGCCGGCGGCCGCGCTCTTCAACAAGCTCCTCGAATCCTCGGAAGGCTACGCGGGCGACGTGCCCATCATCCACCAGGCCGTGGCGGTGAAAGCCGCCATCGACGCACTGGACGGCGCTTTCCAGGAGGCGAGCGACCCAAACTGAGCGTCGGGGAGTGGCCTGAAAAGCCCTCCCTGCGTTTTCTCATTCACTGGGCCCTGCGCCGCGAGGAGCTTTGCGAACCCGGTCTCTGCCCCGACGCTCCCGACGATGGCGGCCGCTGCGGCCACTGCCCGCTGGACAAACTCAATGCGGCGCAATCCTCGGAGGCAGGCCTTTTGCTGCGGCGCGCGCTCGACCTTCGCGCGGCGCTGAGGCTGGGCATCCGGATCGCCTTCGATGAGATCCGGGCAGATGAGTTCCAGGCGCTGGTGGTGCTGGAGGAGGAGCAGGAGCAGGAGAAATGCGATCGGGAGAGGCTTAACGCGACTCGGCCCTAAGCTGCCTCATGAACGGGTTCGTGATGAAGGCGCATGAGTTGTTCCGCCTTCAGGGCAACCAACGCGTATGTGCGCCCTTGGTCATCACTGAATTCGACTTCATACACTCCGGGCGCCCAACTCTCGACCACGGTCCCAACCTGGCCCCGGACCAAGCCGTGTTCCGGGAGGCCCTCCAGAAGGGCGACAACGGAATGAAGATTGATCTCCGGCATGCTCTGCCTCTCTCTACAGTACATAACAAGTCGTCAGCCTCGGCAAGTCTTCGCCGTCGCGAACGATCCAGGCGCTGCGGATGGGTACTTTTCGGTCACCCCACTGGAACTCGAAATCAATGGTAAAGCGACGCCCGTAAGGAGTCGGCGGGCCAGGCAACGCCTCACCATTCCGGGCCGCGTCGATCAACGCCTGTCGCAATGCTTCCGCGTCCCCTTCCGTGATGCCAAGCGAGGCAAAGACGCGCGCCTTGTGACGCCCTCGAGTGTGTTGAAGGTTCAGGCAGTAGGCCGTCAGTTTCTGGATATCGACAATGGCCCGCTCCCCGTTCGGTAGCCTCATCCAGTTGCTCAGCGTAGCAAGTCTCGTAACGACTCATGGCCGATAACAGGCTCGAGCTCATCGTTGAAGTCGATGCCAACCGGGCCAATGCGTCTATCAAGAGTGTCAACGCGAGCCTGTCCAGCATGGAGGCGGCGGCGGTGAAGACGGCCCGCGGCGCGGCGCAGGGAATCGACGGAATGACCGCCGCGATGGTGAAAGGCGCCACCGCAGGGAACCTGCTGGCCGACGCCATCAAGAGCGCTCTTACCTGGGCCAAGGAATTCACCGTCGGCTCGGTGATGATGGCGGCCGAGAACGCCAAGGCCGAAGCCTCGCTCAAGGCGCTGGCCAACGCCCACGGCGTGGGCGCGGCCGCGGCCGCCAGGCAGGTGGCGGCGATCGAAGACATCGGCTTTGAGTACACGGAAGCGGCGCACGCCGTACAGCGGCTGATCGTGGCCGATCTGGAACTGTCGAAAGCGCAAGGCCTGGCGAAGCTCGCCAAGGACTCGGCGGCGGTTCAGAACATCACCGCCGGCGAAGCTCTCGAAGCGATTGTGATGGCCATCGAGTCGGGCGCTTCTCGGGGCTTGCGCGCACTGGGGCTGTTCGTCGACTTCCAGAAGGAATCTCAGATCGCCCAGCTTCAACTCGGCCGCGCTCTGACTGAGACTGAGGAGAAGCAGTTCCGCTATAACGCGGTCATTCGGGAAGGCGCCAAGATCCAGGGCGCGCACGCGGCGGCTTCGCAGACGGTCGAAGGACAACTGGGCGCGCTGCGCCGCGAGTTCAACAACTTGCGCGAAGACATCGGGGCCCAGTTCCAGAACGACTTCAAGGCGCTCGTCGGCAGCCTGCGCGGCCTGGTCGGCTGGCTGCGCGAGAACACCGATCTGCTCAAGAAGTTCGGAGAGGCAGCGCTGTGGGTGTCGGGGGTGCTGGCTACCTACGCCCTGGCCGACAAGATCATGGCGCTCGCGAAGTCGATCGCCGCGCTCCAACTCGCGAGCCTCAACCCATACGCACTGCTTGCCGTGGGCGTCGTGGGCGCGGGCTTCGCCATCTACTCGCAGTGGAAGGACACCCAGGATCAGCTTCAGGCCCGCTTCGACGAGATGCAGCGGAAGGCGCTGCGCGATCAGCTTCTGAGCGGCAGGACCAGCGTTAACGCGCTGCGCAAGCAGGGCATGACCGACGACCAAATCCGCGAACTGATCACCGGCAACCGCCTGTTGCCGGGCGAGCAGCCCTGGACCTATGAAAGCCCGAAGATCGCGATCAAAACCGGCAGTGAAGCGGACCTGGAAGCGCTGAAGTGGGCGGCCGAGATCCGGAAGCAGCAACTCGATGTAGAGCGCGAGAGCGCACGGGCGCTTGAAGAAGCGCGCCGGCGCGCGTTTACGGGATTCGCTCGGGACGTAGCTGAGGTCCAGGAGCAGATCCAAAAGTGGACCACATTCGTCAACGAGCAGCGGATCGCACTCACGCGCAAGGCATGGGAGAACGTCATCGGCGAGTTGCGCGAGCGTCTGGCCAACTGGCAGAAGGAGGTCCAGGAGACCAATCGCAAGAATTTGGCTGAGTATCTGGCAGCGGAAGAAGAAGCCGCACGGCGGAGGATGGAGATCGAGTCGCAACTGTTCATCCAGCGGCTGGCTTACAGCGAAGAGATCTCCAAGCGCAACCTTGATCACCTCGAGCAGATGCTCGGCATCGAGGAACAGCGCGCCGGAATCGCGCGCGAGGCCCAACTGCGGGCGCTCGACGCCACGAATGCTCAAACACTGGAGCAGAAGGTCGCCGTCGAGCAGCGTAAGGCCGCGATCGAGATCGAGTACGTGACGCGCGTCCACGAGATCCGCATGCGGCTATTTGATCTCGAAACCTCGCGGATGGTGATCGAAGAAGAGGCCGCGATGAAGCGGCTCGGCTACCGCGCTGATGAAATCCAAGCGCGGATCGCCGAGCTCACTGCGCAGCGAGATGAGATCCGGCGGTTCCAGCAGGAAGCGACCGATGCCGCCATCCAGGGTGCGCGCCAGACGGCTGCCGCGCGGCAGGCGCAGCTCATCCACGACCACAACCAGCGCATTTTCGATTCCTTCAAGCGCCAAGCCGAAGGGGTCTTCGACGCTCTGCTCACCAAGTCGCAGTCCATCTGGTCGGCCGTCGGAAATTCGCTCAAGGCTGCCTTGCTAACGGCCATCAAGGACGTGGTCACCTCGCGCGTGGCCGCGCTGCTGATGCAGTTATTCACCGGCGCGCGGGTGTCGCTCGCAGGTGGAGGCGCCTCGGGCGGCGGCACGCTCGGCAGGCTCGGCGGACTGCTCGGCATCGGCGCAGCGCCGGTCTTTGGACAGGGCGGAGGTGGTGGTCCCATTCCCGGTGGCGCCGCCGGCGGTTGGGGCACGCCTCCGTTCATCCCTTAGAGCAGCGGCGGCGGGGGCTGGGGTGGCTTGCTCGGCGGGTGGAGGGACTTCCTCGGATTCGGCGGTGGCGTACAGTACGCTCCGGGCAAGGCCGTGACCTGGGAAGCCGCGACCATGGGCCAGAAGCTCTCGGCCCTCGGGCGGTCGAATGCTGCGCTGCTTGGCGGCGCGACGCTCGCGCTGATGGGCCTCCAGCGTGGCGGCGTTTCGGGCCTTGCCATGACGACCACCGGCGGGGCGCTGATCGGCTTCAAGTATGGCGGCCCGCTCGGCGCGGCGATCGGCGCAGGCGTCGGCGCGGTTGCCGGCCTCGTGCGGCTCTTCGTCAAAGGAGCGCAGGAGAAAGCGCGCGAGAAGATCAAGGCCACCTACGGGGTCGATATCCGCGAGAAGAACATCCTCGCCGAGATCGTGAACATCGCCAAGCAGGGCTTCGGCGGAAACCTCGACATGGCCATCCGCAGCCAGCAGATCCGTGACTTGGTCGAGCTGTATGCGTTGTCGACTGGCCAGAGCACTTCGGGGCTCCCGGCCACCGTGCGCCCGGTGTCGCTCGTTCAGCAAGACGGGAGCCTGTTCCAGTCGAGTTCGGGCGGTCTGGCGCTCGCGCCGATCGGCGGCGGCGCGCCGTCGTCCGCAGCCGGGCCCACGGTGATCAACATCACCGTGCCTGGCGCGAAGGAGTTCTTCGAGAAAGAGACGGTGCGCGTGGTGGTCGAGAATCCACGCGCCGTGCAATCGGCGGCGATGACGGCGACAAAGGCGAGCGCCGGCCACCGCGAGATGACCGGGCTGCAACTGAGCCCAGGGCTGATCCTGTCATGACCAGAGAGGAGCTGATCGAAAAGATCGCGCGGGCGATCGCGGAGATGGAGGGTTTCTACGTCACCGCCGCGAAGCCGACCCTTGCTCAAAGGAATGCGAATCCGGTGAACATCCGGCAGTGGCGCGACGCGCGCGGCCGGCCGTATCCCACCCATCGCGGATATGTTGATTTCGTCGCTTGGGCCTCGGAGCGCTTTCCGGGTCTCTCGCGGGAAGAGATGAGCCGCCGTGCCATCGAGGAAGGCTGGCGCGTTCTGCGCGTGCTGGTCGGGCAGTATCTCGACGGGGGCTACACGGAGGGCAAGCCGCCAACAGTCGAGGAGATTGTTTCGGGTCTACGCGCCCTCGACGGATGGCAACCATCCTGCCAACTATGCGCGCTTCGTTGCCGGAAAGATCAGTGCGCGTCCAGATCAACGGTTAATCGACTTGGTCTCAGCTTGATGGATTGGCTACTCCTTGTAATTGAATACGAAAACCTCGCCCTCGACTGCGACGTTGATTGCGAATGGGGCCTTCTTCGGCTTTATCTGCTCGAACGTGAACACGAAAAGCCCAATTTTGCCGGGACCGATAACATGATCCTGCTTTTCGTGCGCAAAGCTCGCGAGGTACATGGCAAATCTCTGTTCTCGGGACTGGGCCTTGTAGAAGGATCTGGCTGCCAGCGCCTGCCCCAAGGGAGAGAATGGGATCGGTTGGCTTACTTTTGCAGCCCCTGTAGCGCGCGTCAAACTCCTCGTACCGCACCGATATCATGCGCCCGTTGACCTTGGAAAAGAACTTGTTTCGGTTCGCCTCGTCAGCGATGGACTCGCCGAAAGCCTGAATGAGAAGGCCGATGGCCCGCTCTGAGGCCGCCCCTATCATGAAGGCGCAGCCCAACAGCGCTTCGGCCTTATAGCACTGAATCGCCTCTTCTAGAAAGCCGATGATGACCGGATCGCAATCGGAAACCTTTTCTCGTACTGTTTGGGGAAATAGCTCAATCTCGAAAGGAAGGGCTTGACCTGGTACTGCACCGCCGGTCTCAATCCCCTGCTTCATTTGTTCAAGCAGCGTCTTCAGCTGCGATGGAGGCCCCTGAACGGACATTCTGCCGGTATTGTAGACGCTAACGGACGCCCTTTGGGCGCCACTCCGAACGTTGACCTTGGTGCAGTATTGTTCTTCGCTCTCTGTGTGCTGGAGCTTCTGCCGGTTTAGGAACGAGATCACCTCGCCCAGAACCTTCTCGTCGGCGTTCGGCATCCTCCGCATATGATACAACCCGCGCTTGAGTGGTGTTGAGTTTGATGCCTGGCTCGGTTCAGAATGCAACGCCGCTCACGGTTCTGCCGGCGAGCCTCTCGCGGGCGTTCGTTCACGAGCGCGAGTACCCGGCTCTCGACAACGAATACTGCAACGGCGAGTCGCAGCGCTCTGTCCAAGCCAACAACAGCCGCAAGCGTTGGCGGCTGGCCAAGCGGCTCACGCCAGCGCAACTCGCGGCGCTCCGTGATTTCTACGAGGCTCGGAAGGGACCGGCTGAGCCGTTCTACTTCTACGATCCGTATGAGACCAACCCGAAGTTCTCGCACGACCCAACGGGCCAGGCAATCGCAGGTCGCTACACCGTCCGCTTCGCCGGGCCGTGGGAACAGAGCACCTCGCTTGCGCGCGCCGATCTGACGCTGGAGCTGATCGAGATTGCCTGATCTGAAAGAGTCGACAACGTCAGCTTGCACGCCGAAGCTCTTCACGGATCACGCGGCGCAGTGTTGCCTCTAGCGGTTGCCCCGCCTGCTCGATATGCCGGCGCAAGGCATCGTTGATCAGCGCTTGATAGCTGCCGCCTCCCGCTCGATGCACCTGCTCGCGAAACCACGCCAACACGTCATCATCCAGCCGAATCGTGATCCGCGTCTTGCCCTTCGAAACGCGAACCACCGGTCCACGCCGGGCTTTCGAGAAATCGTATTCTTTTTTCATTCCTGTCCCTCGTATTGCCGTCGCTCCCGCGACGTGGCGGGCCGCGCCGAGATCAACCGGATCGTGTCGCCTCGCCATGTGTATACGACGACCAGCACGCGGCCAAGCCAGTCCATCCCGATGCTGATCCATCGTCGTTCATCGGCCGAGGACGGGTCCTCGATCGTGAGCGCACGCTCGTCCTCAAACACGCCAACCGCGTCGGCGAAATCAATGCCGTGCTTCTGGAGATTGCGCCGGGCCTTCGTGGCGTCCCATTCGTAGGCCACTGCTCTAGGATATGCACAGTTGTGCACAGGGTCAAGTGCCCCGCCGCCCGGTGAGTCTCTTGGCATACGGCTCGAGGTGATCGAACTTGCCTGACTTCATCGGCAATATTGCGGTCCCGGAAATCGTGCCGTGGGGCGTGTTTCCTCTGACGCCGGACTACCCGCTCGAGGTGCGCCGCGACCATGAAGTCGCTGTGCATCAGTTCGGCAGCGGTAATGCCAAAGTGGAGCAGCGTTACCTCTTGGGAAACTGCGCCCGCCGCTTTACCATCCGCAAGCACTGGCTCCGCGACGCCGAGCGAATCGCTCTGCGCGACTTCTGGGAGACGAAGTACGGCCCCTACGGCGCATTCACCTACAACGCTCCGAACGACGACGGCACGGGGACCACGCCGGTCACTTGCCGCTTCGCCAACGAGCCGCTCTCCTGGGAGATGGTCGCCGACTGGGCCTGCTCTCTCGGCGTGACGCTCGTCGAGATCCCGCAGTCGAGCCCATCCTACCCGCTGAACCAAGCCGTCAACCGCTTCCCGCCCGCCGCGCTCCAGACCGCGCTGCTCGCGCAGGTCCAGGAGATCATCCCGCTCGTTCGCATCCAGCCGCTCGAGTCCGGCTATCCGGCCATCCATGTCTCCGACCGCCGGTGCACCATTGGCGGCCAACTCTACCAGGCGCGCCTGGTCGAGTTCGACGGCATCTCGCAGTTTATCGGGAACGAGTCCGACGAGGCACAGTTCACCTTCGGCAACGCCGACCGCGTATGAGCAGGAGATTTTGATGCTGCCGTACCCATTCGCTCGTGGCGAGCGTGCGGATGAGCTTGCGGTCGAGTCCGCGCGGGTGCTGGTAATCGATATCCTCGACGACACCACGTTCCTTGAGCTTGGCCGCACGCAAGCGCCGCGCCAGAGCCCGGTTTTCCTTCCAAAGCCATTGCTGATCGACCAGCATGGCGAACCGTTCTTCGAAGCTGAGTTGGCTGGTGTCGGCGGTTTCCATCTGTGCCCGGAAGGCATCCGCCATGCCGTACAGTTTCATAGTCTGGAGCTTCTCCAGCGTGGGTTGATTCAACATTTATAAGAGGTCCTTTTCTAAAAGTGATTGGCTATTTGCAGAAACGTGGCCGGCGGATCGTAGTAATCGGCGCCGCGCACGTTTTTGTGCCGTGGCCCGGACCGATCGCTTTCCGGTTCGAGCGAGAGCTGGCGATCGAGCGAGTTCTTCAGGATCGAACGCAGGCTTTGGTAGGAGAAGGCGCGCCATTGCAGAGCGCGCTGGCTGGCCGCTTCCAGGCGCTCGTTGGAGTAAGTCTTGGCCAGGCGCAGGATGCCGAGACAAGAGCGGTATCCCATCTCCGGATGCGGCCTCGTTTCGAGAATGCTGTTGATGATCTGCGCTGTGGCCGGACCCACCGACTCGGCCCAGTGAATCAGGCGCGATGGAGACCATTCCAGATGCGCCTGATGGCTCTTCGGGCGATGTTCGGGATTGGTGGTATGGCGGTAGGCGGCGCTGCTGCGCGGATGAGATGCCACGCGCGCGCTGCGATGAAAGACCTCGACCGTGGTGGCGGTAAAGCGTGCTTCCAAAGCCCGTCCGACCAACTGATACGGAACGCTGTAATAGTGGCGGTCAATCTCGACGTGATAGTCGATGTTGGCGCGCACGCTCTTCCACTCGGCCAGTTCGTAGCGTTCCGACGGTAGCGGCTGCAGCGCCGGACGGTCCAGTTCAGCAAACAGCGAGGCGCATGAGCCCTCCCGTTTGCGGAAGCGACGCTGATTCAACCGCTCCAGCAACTCGGCAATGGCGTTATTGATCGCAGCCACCGAATAGAAACGGCGATGCCGGAGGGCAGCGACGATCCAGCGTTCGACGATCTGAACACCGACCTCCGCCTTGGCTTTGTCATGAGTCATCAAATGCAGGTTGTCCCGGCATCGGCGTAGGTCGATTTCGGATCATCCATCCTTTTCATCCCCTCTGCGGCGCGGAGTACGAATTGGTGACGCGGAAGCTCACTTG
>Ga0070741_10001999_pt1 | contig 57287 bp, 58 predicted proteins | sample Coa_R1_4_FD_66440 | JGI IMG/M metagenome (GOLD analysis project Ga0070741, IMG submission 66440) | Surface soil microbial communities from Centralia Pennsylvania, which are recovering from an underground coalmine fire - Coalmine... | ecosystem: Environmental > Terrestrial > Soil > Unclassified ... | reverse complement strand
AGCAGGATGGCGATGATGTTGATGACCTTGATCATCGGGTTGATCGCCGGTCCTGCCGTGTCCTTGTAGGGATCGCCGACGGTGTCGCCGGTGACCGCCGCCTGGTGCGCCAGCGTGCCCTTGCCGCCGTAGTGGCCTTCCTCGATGTACTTCTTGGCGTTGTCCCAGGCGCCGCCGCCCGAGGTCATCTGCAGCGCCACGAAGAGGCCGACGATGATCGTCCCCAGCAGGAACGCGCCCAGCGCCTGCGGCCCGATGACCAGCCCGACGACGATCGGCGCCAGCACGGGGATCAGGCCGGGCACGATCATCTCGCGCTGCGCCGCAGCGGTGACCAGGGCCACACACCGGCCGTAGAGCGGCTTGGCGGTGCCCTCCATGATCCCGGGGATCTCGCGGAACTGGCGGCGCACCTCCTCGACCACGCCTCCGGCGGCGCGGCCGACGGCGAGCATCGAGAGCGAACCGAAGAGGAAGGGCATGATGCCGCCGAAGAAGAGGCCGACGATGACCTGCGGCTTGGTGAGGTCGAAGGAGAACGACTGGCCGCCGTTGTGGGTGCGCAGCACGTCGGTGTACGACGCGAAGAGGACCAGCGCGGCCAGGCCGGCGGAGCCGATGGCGTAGCCCTTGGTGACCGCCTTGGTGGTGTTGCCGACGGCGTCGAGCGGGTCGGTGACCTTGCGCACCGCCTCGGGGAGGTCGGCCATCTCGGCGATGCCGCCGGCGTTGTCGGTGATCGGACCGTAGGAGTCGATGGCGACGACGATGCCGGTCATGGAGAGCATGGCCATGGCGGCGATGCCGATGCCGTAGAGGCCGGCGAGCCAGGCGGAGAGCAGGATGCCCACGCCGATCACCAGCACCGGGATGGCGGTGGCCATCATGCCGATGGAGAGGCCGGCGATGATGTTGGTGGCGTGCCCCGTCGGTGAGGCGGCGGCGATGGTCTTGACCGGCCAGAACTGCGAGCCGGTGAAGAACTCGGTGATGGCCACCAGCGCCACGGTGATGACCACGCCGATGGTGGCGCACCAGAAGAGGTTGTAGGCGCCGAAGCCGACTCCGCTCAGCTCGTTGTGCACGTCGAGCATCCAGGTGGCGAGGTAGAAGAGCGGCAGCGCGATCACCACCGAGGCGAGCAGGCCCTTGTAGAGGGCGCCCATGATCCAGCCGCTGCGCGGCAGGCGCACGAAGGACGAGCCGATGATGGAGGCGAGGATGGAGATGCCGCCGAGGATCAGCGGGTAGATGACGAAGGCGAGCCGGGCGCTGCCGTCGGCGTTCTTGAAGGTGAGCGAGCCCAGCAGCATCGCGGCCACCGCGGTGACCGCGTAGGTCTCGAAGAGGTCGGCGGCCATGCCGGCGCAGTCGCCGACGTTGTCGCCGACGTTGTCGGCGATGACCGCGGGGTTGCGCGGGTCGTCCTCGGGGATGCCCGCCTCCACCTTGCCGACCAGGTCGGCGCCGACGTCGGCCGCCTTGGTGTAGATGCCGCCGCCGAGCCGGGCGAACACGGAGATCAGCGAGGCGCCGAAGGCGAAGCCGGTCAGCGCGTCGAAGTCGCGGAAGATCCCGTAGGCGACCACCACGCCGATGAGGCCGAACCCGACCACGAAGAGGCCGGTGACCGCGCCGCCCCGAAAGGCCACCCGCAGCGCGGGGTCGACGCCGTTGCGCGCCGCCTCGGCGGTGCGCAGGTTGGCGCGCACCGAGATGTTCATCCCGACGAAGCCGGCGGAGCCGCTCAGCGCGGCGCCGAGGACGAACAGCACCGCCGTGCGCCAGCCCAGGGTGAGCGCCAGGAAGACGGCGATCACCACGCCGATGATGGCGATGATCGTGTACTGGCGGTTGAGGTACGCCTGCGCCCCCTCCTGGATGGCGCGGGCGATCTCGCGCATGCGCTCGTTGCCCTCCGGCTGCCGCAGCGTCCAGCTGATCAGGTAGAGGGCGAAGAGCAGGGCGAGCACACCGGCGAGACCGATGGGCACGAGCACGTTGATTGTCATGAAGTCCTCTCGGCAGCCACGCCCTCGGCGCCTCCCCAAAGGGCGCGCAGGCATGGCCGGGTCACGGGTCCGCGGCATTATAGGGGGGTGGGGCGGAGCCCTGCCCGGCCGTCGTACGCTGCGCGGCGATGCCCGCAGGTCCCGCCGATCCGGCCACGTCGACGGTCATCGTCGCCGTCGGCGACGAGCTCCTCGGCGGCTTCACCCTGGACACCAACTCGCACTGGCTGACCCAGCAGGTGCGGGAGGCGGGCTGGCCGGCGCGGCGCATCGAGGTGGTCCCCGACCGCGACGAGGACATCGTCGCCGCCATCCACCGCGCCGTCGCCGACGCCGCCCGGGTGTTCGTCTGCGGAGGGGTCGGGCCCACCACCGACGACCGGACCCTGGCCGCGGTCGCCCACGCCCTGGGGCGCCCCATCGCGGAGAGCCCAGAGGCGCGCTCCCACATCCAGGGGATCGTCGAGCGCATGCACGCGGCCGGCTGGGTGGAGACCACCGAGATCAGCGAGGCCAACGCGCGCATGGCCATGGTCCCCGAGGGCGGCGTGGTGCTGCGCAACCGCCGGGGCATGGCCTCCGGGCTGGCCTATCCGGTGGGACAGCTCGACGCCGGCGACGACCGCTGGCTCTTCGTCGTCCCCGGGGTGCCCCGCGAGATGCAGGCGATCGTCGCCGAGGAGATCATCCCCCGCTGGCTCGCCGGCGGCAGCGCCCCCACGGTGCGCCAGCTCGAGTACGGCTTCGCCATCGAGGCGCAGTTCTTCGAGCCGATGCGCACCCTGGAGCAGGAGTTCCCCGAGGTCTCCGTCGGCTCCTACCCGCAGACGGAGACGCGCCGGCTGATCATCCGGGTGAGCGGCGCCGACCCCTCACGCGTGGACGCGGCCGTGCGGCGACTGCTGGAGATGCGGCCCCTGCCGGAGAGCGAGGTGCCCTCCTCGTCGAGCTGAGCCCCCGCTCAGCTTGCCTGGCGCAGGTTGCGAGCGCGCGGCCCCTTTGGAGAGTCGACGATCTCGAACTCGACGACCTGGCCCTCTTCGAGCTGGTCGAAGTCGGCGAGGGTCAGCTCGGTGCGATGGAAGAACACTTCGTTGCCGTCGTCGGCGCGAACGAAACCGAAACCTCGATCCGGGATGATCTTCTTGATGCGGCCTGCGGGCACGGGGTTGCCTCCGCTGAGAATGTCGAACGTGCTTCGAGGATAGCAAGGGCGGACCGCCGCGGCGCCTGCCACGGCGCGACTCCGGCTATTCCCCCGCAACGCCGAATTCTGTACGGAAGCGTGCAAACAGGTCGTTTGACGCGTCCGGGAGATTCTCGTACCACTGCACCGCGTCGAACCCCTCGGACGGCCAGGGAGCGGGCGTTCCAGGCCCCAGCTCGCGGCGCGCAGTGCTCGACCACACGTCACCGTGCGGCTTGAGGCCACCGTCCGCGGCGGCGACGCCGGACTGTGCCAGCCAGGGGCGGCGGTCATACGGGGCCGACGCCGTCGGCCGCGGCCCGAGGTCGCACCACTGGCTCGCGAACGCCGCGACCGCACCGTCCTCCGGCAGGCGTTCGAGCAGCGCCCCCGTGTGCCGCACGGCGTCCGGCGCCTCCACGGGCTGCACCGCCGCGGCCGCGCCTGTCTCCCCTCCCGCCGCGCCGGCCTCGGCGGACCACCGCACCACGGGCTCCGCCGCGACCCCCGTGGACACCACCACCGGCGAGGCGCCACCCGCCAGGCGCTGCGCCAGCCGCACCACGAACTCCACGCACAGAGGGTCGAACGGCGCCCCCTCGAGCCGCAGCGCCTGCGGCAGCACGCTCAGCCCCACCGCGTCCACGTGGGGCGCCACCGCCGACAGCCGCATCCCGCGCGCCGTCAGCACGTCGGCGGCGCCGAGCGTCATCCAGCAGGGGTCGGCCGCGGCGCGCACCCGCCCCCCGAAGAGCTGCGCCCACGCCTCGACGTGGGCGATCCGCACCGGCCGGCAGGTGGCGGCGGGATCGTGCCCCAGATCCCAGGCCAGCAGCGCCGGATGGTTGGCGAAGGCGCGCAGCGTCTCCTCCAGCCACAGCACCTCGACCTCGAGCATGAGCGGGTCGTCCCAGACGTCGCGCGGCGCGCCGGGCTCGATGATCCCGTCACTGATGACACGAACTCCCGGCCGCCGCTCGCCCCGCCGCACCGCGTAGCGCGGCAGCAGCACGCAGTCGCCGAAGGACTGCGCGAAGAGCACCGGCACGACGCGCAGGCCGGTCTCGGCGGCGATGCCGAGCAGCGTCTCCATGTCGCGCAGCCGGTGGCGGTCGACCTGGCGCGGCGTGGGCACGAAGGCGTCCCACGCCAGCGGGATGCGCGCCACCCCGAACCCCGCGGCGCGGATGCGGCGCAGGTCGCGGCGCGTCCGCTCGGCGGAGAACTCGTGCCACAGCCAGGGCCCGACCTCGGCGGGCAGGTAGGTCACCCCGCAGAGCAGATGGTCGGGCCGCCAGGCCACGATGCGGGGCCTAGCGCCCGGTGAAGTTCGCGGGTCGCTTCTCGATGAAGGCGGCCAGGCCCTCGGCGGCGTCGGCGGAGGCGACGGCCTCGAAGAAGAGCTCGCGCTCCAGCCGCAACCCGTCGGCGAGCGGCATCTCCAGGCCCTCCAGCACCGCGCGCTTCGCCCTGGCCAGCGCCTGCGTCGCCATGCCGGCGAGCGCCGCCGCCTTGGCCTGCACTGCGGGCTCGAACTCCTCCGGCGCCAGGGCCGCGTCGACGAGACCGATGTGCAGCGCCTCAGGCGCGGTCACCCGCCTGCCCTCGAAGATCATCTGCAGCCCGCGCGCCCGGCCGACCAGCCGCGGCAGCCGCTGCGTCCCGCCCGCGCCGGGGATGAGGCCCAGCGAGGTCTCGGTCAGCCCGATGGTGCTCCGCCCGTCGTCGACCATGAAGCGGTAGTCGCAGCAGAGCGCCAGCTCGCAGCCGCCGCCCAGGGCGTGCCCGTTGACCGCCGCGATGACCGGCTTGGGGGTGCGCTCGACGATGGCGAATGGGCTGTTGCGCAGCGCCTCCTGGCCGCCCTGCGGGGTCGCCGACGCCATCATCTTGATGTCCGCTCCGGCCATGAAGTAGCGGGGGATGGCGCTGGTGACGACGATGACCCGCACCTCCGGGTCGGCGCCCAGCTCGGAGAAGGTGGCGTCGAACTGCTGCAGCAGGTCGGGCGCGATGGCGTTGACGGGCGGACGGTCCAGGGTCACGGTGGCGACGCCGCCCTCGCGCGCGACGCGGACCAGCTCGTCGCCCATCAGAAGGTGAAGAGGTCGATGCCGCCCGCCACGTGCAGCACCTGGCCGGTGACGTACTTCGCCTCCGGCGAGCAGAGGAAGACGATGGCGCTGGCCACGTCCTCGGGCTCGCCTGCGGCGCGCATCGCGGTGCGCAGCACCATGCGGTCGTTCATCTTGGGATTGCCCATCTTGAAGGCCTCGGTGGCGATGATGCCCGGCGCCACGATGTTGGCGGTGATGCCGAAGCGCGCGCCCTCCAGTGCCACCGACTTGCCCAGACCGATCACCGCCGCCTTGGTCGCCGAGTAGGACGCCTGGCCGAAGCCGCCCAGCGTCCCGGCCACCGAAGCCATGTAGACGATGCGCCCCCAGCCGCGGTCCTTCATGTAGGGAAAGGCGGCCTTGGTGCAGTTGAAGGCGCCGCTCAGGTTGACCTTGACGTCGCGGTCCCAGAGGTCGTCGTTCTGCGCGTCGACCTGGGCCACGTGGTCCAGGGTGGCCGCGTTGTTGACCAGGATGTCGAGCGAGCCGAACTCCTCGACCACCTGGCGGAAGACGTCGTGCACCTGCTGGCGGTTGGTGACGTCCATGCGCATCGCCGCCGAGCGCCGCCCCATGCCGCGGATCTCCTCGCTGGTGGCCTCGGCGTAGACGACGTTCTGCGAGCTGAAGAACTGGGCGAGCACCGACCCCGACTCCTGCGCCTTCTGCTGCAGGTCGGGGTCGGACTCGACGAGGATGTCGGTGACCACCACGTCGGCGCCGGCACGCGCCAGCGCCAGGCAGTCGGCCCGCCCGAGGCCGCGTGAGCCGCCGGTGACGACGGCGACCTTGCCGCTGAGATCGAACATGAGCGGCTAGGCTAGCCTAGCTGGCCTTGGCCATGTCCCGGCGGGGGGCCGCCTTGCGCTCACCGAGGACGTAGCGCGAGATCACCAGGCGCTGGATCTCCGCCGTGCCCTCCCAGATCTGGTAGATCTTGGCGTCGCGCATGAAGCGCTCCACCGGGTACTCCTTGATGTACCCGTAGCCGCCGAGGATCTGCACCGCGTCGACGGTCGTCCGCATGGCGACGTCGCCGGCGAAGAGCTTGGCCATCGAGCCCTCACCGCGGGCGAAGGGCTGGTTGTTCTCCACCATCCAGCCGGCGCGCCAGGTGAGCAGGCGGGCGGCGTCGATCTCGGTGGCCATGTCGGCCAGCTTGAAGGCGATGGCCTCGTGCTTGGCGATGGGCTTGCCGAACTGCTCGCGCTCCAGGGAGTAGTCGCGTGCGTACTCGAAGGCGGCGCGGGCGATGCCCAGCGCACCCGCGGCGATGGCGGGACGCGTGGCCTCCAGCATGAGCATGGCGCCGACGGCGCCCGGCCCGGTCATCTCGCCGTTCTTGTCGCGGCCGAGCATGGCGTCGTCGGGGACGAAGCAGTCCTCCATGATCACCTGCGCGGTGTGCGAGGCGCGCACGCCGAGCTTGCGCTCCTTGCGACCCTGGCGCATGCCGGGGTTGCCCTTCTCGATGACGAAGCCGGCGATGCCCGCGGGCCCCGCCGCCTTGTCGGTGTTGGCGAAGACGACCTGGATGTCGGCGATGCCGCCGTTGGTGCAGAACTGCTTGGTGCCGTTGAGCACCCAGCCGCCGTCGACCTTGCGCGCCGAGGTCTGCAGCGAGAGCGAGTCGGAGCCCGAGCTGGGCTCGGTGAGTCCCATGGCCGCGAGGCGCAGCTCCTTGGGATCACAGAGCATGCCGATGTACTTCTCCTTCTGCTCCTCGGTGCCCATGGCGACGATGCCCGCGCCGGCCAGCCCGCTGGCCATGATCGCCACCGCGGTGCCGGCGTCGCCCCAGGAGAGCTCCTCCTGGATGATCAGCTCGGAGACGAAGTCGACCCCGCCGCCGCCGTACTCCGCAGGGAAGGCGGCGTTGGCGCCGATGCCCAGCTCGTGCGCCTTGCGCATGATGTCCCAGGGCGTCTCCTCGTGCTCGTCGTAGTGGTCCGCGTTGGGGCGGATCTCCTTCTCGGCGAACTCGTGGGCGAGCTGGCGGATCTCCTCCTGCTCCTTGGTGAGCGAGAAATCGAGTCCCATGGTGGTTGTTCCCTCTAGTCGCTCAGACGGACGGTTGCCCGGCCGTTGCTGAGCACGGTGTCGCCGCGGTCCGAGGTGGCGCCGACCTCGAGGGTGGCGGTGCCCGCGGCCTCGTCGACCTCGACGACCCTGCCCGTGCAGGTGATGGTGTCGCCGGGGAGCAGCGGCTTGCTGAAGCGGCAGCGGATCGAGGCGACGCCGGCGCTGCCGCCCGCCCAGCGCGACACCGCCTCGGTGAGGATGGCCATGTTCAGCATGCCGTGCGCGATGGTGCCGGGCAGGCCGACCATGCGCGCGAACTCCTCGTTGACGTGGATGGGGTTGACGTCGCCCGACGCCTCGGCGTACGCGCTGATCTGCTCCTGGGTGACCGTGCGCGACAGCGGGGTGATCTCGTCGCCGACCTTGACGCTCTGCCTGGTGGGTGCCACGTCGCGTCCTACCTGCTGATCAGCAGCGCGTGGCCGCTGCACACCGCGGTGCCGTCCCGCCGTGACGCCCGCATGTCGACGCCGACGAAGGTCATGCCGCGCTTGGCCTCGACGCTCGTGATCTCGGCCTCGCTGTCGACCACGTCGCCGGGGTGCACCGGCGCGTGGAACTCGAAGCCCTGCTCACCGTGGATGAGGCCCGCCAGGTTGAGGCCGACCTCGGCGTCGCCGAAGATCTGGCCCAGCGCGGGGAACATCAGGTAGACGGCCGCGAAGGTCGGCGGGACGGCGCCGGGCTCGGCGACGGGGTCGCCGCCGGCGATCGCCTGCGCGAACCTGGCGGCGCGCTCGCCGTCGATCTCCTGCCCGGAGGCGGTGTAGCGGCGGCCAACGTGACTGGCGTCAGGCATCGAGCGTCGCTACCGCAGCAGGGTCTGCAGCTTCATGGCCAGCCCCATGTCGCCCTTGACCTTGAGCTTGCCGCTCATGAACGCCATGGTGGGGTCGAGGCGCCCCTCGGTGAGACCGACGAAGTCGTCGGCGGCCATGGTGATGGTGACGCCCGGCGCCTCCGCGGGACCCTCGGCGACGTGCCCGTCGCCGTTGGCGAGCTGGACGTGCCAGACGCCGCCGTTGTCCCCGTTCAGGTCGAACTGGAACACGGCGTTGAGGCCTGCCACCTTGTCGGGGTTGGCGCGCAGGTTCTCCTCGATCTTGTTGATCTGCTCGGCAGGTGTGGCCATGGTTGAGTTCCCTCCAAATCCCCTTGGGGTGCTGCTGACGGACGGGTCCGCGCACCTCGTCCGCTCTCCTCGCCGGGCCCAGATTGACACCGGCGTCAGCTTTCGCGACGCACTATAACGCGATGCGACATGTGTGTCAATTCCTGACATCCTGTCATAGCATGTCTGTCGGCTTTGCTTCCAGCGATCCTGGGGGGTTCACGCTCGTGACGCCACGAGGAGAACCACAAACGCTCCAATCGTACCGCCGACCAGACTCTGACGCACTGCGTTACGAACGGGAAGCTGTCGGCGCTGTCAGGCGGGCCGGCGCAAGCGCGTCGAGGGCGCGCAGCCGCGCCTCCGGGTCGAGGTTGGCGAAGCTGAGCAGCGGGACGTCGACGCCGCGCTCGAACAGGGCGCCGACCTGGGTGCGGCAGCTCTCCTCGTCGCCGGTCACGCAGAGACGGTCGACGAGCTCGTCGGGGACCAGCTCGGTGGCGGTCTGCCTGTCCCCCGCCAGGTAGAGCTCCTGGATGCGCACGGCCTCGTCCTCGTAGCCGTAGCGGCGGACCAGCGCGTTGTAGAAGTTGCGCTCCCGCGAGCCCATGCCGCCGATGTACAGGGCGAGGTACGGCTTGAGCACCGCCCGCGCCTCGGCGGGATCCCCGACGTAGACCGGGACGGTGGGACAGACCTGCAGCCTGCCTCGCTGCGGATCGCGGCTCGCGCCGCCCCGCTCGAGCGCGGCGGCGAATACGCCGGGCGCCCTGTCGGGGTCGTAGAGCGTGGGCATCCAGCGGTCGGCGAGCTCCGCGGTGAGCGCGACGCCCGCGTCGGTCAGCGTTGCCAGGGCGATGGGAACCTCGCTCCGCCGCGGATGGGTGATCAGCTTCAGCCCCTTGCGGAGCTGGAACACCTCGCCCTCGTACACCACCCGCTCGCGGCGCAGCACCATGCGGACGATCTCCACCACCTCGCGGGTGCGGCGCACCCCCTTCTCGAAGGCCACGCCGTGCCAGCCCTCGATCACCTGCGGACCGCTCGTGCCCAGCCCGAGGATGGCGCGGCCGCCGCTGATGTCGTCGAGGCCGGCGATGGTCTGGCCGATCAGCGCGGGCGTGCGGCTGAAGACGTTGACGATCCCGGTGGCCAGCTGGATGTGCTCGGTCCTGGTGGCAAGCAGGGTGAGGAAGGTGATGGCGTCGTACCCGTAGGCCTCCGGCACCCAGACCGACTCGTAGCCCAGCCGGTCGGCCGCCTGCACGAAGTCGACCACCTCGTCGCGAGGGGCCAGGTCCGTGTAGGGGATGGTGATGCCCAGGCGGGGCAGGTTCTGGCTCGACATCGGCGCTGCATTCTGCAACGTCACGGCACGTCCTCGGGAGTGTTCCAGTTGTGGAAGGAGACACCCTCTGGGTCCGCAGGTCGCCAGCTCCCGGGATCGAGGACCAGATGCCGCGGGAGCAGCGCGATGGCCTCGCGGAGGGAGCGAACGCCCGCGTCGAGCGCCGAGCGCAGATCGGGCAGCGCGAGGGCCGGGCGCCAGGCGGAGAGGAGCGGTTCGAGGCCGGCGTCGGAGCGGCAGAGCACGACCGGCGCCTCGGGGTGCGCCCGCGCGGCGTCGAGGAGGAGATGCAGCAGGGTGGGCCGGATCGCCGGCATGTCGCAGGCCGAGACCATCGCCAGAGGCGTGTCGACGGCACCGAGCGCGGCGGCGATCCCGGCCAGCGGACCGGCGCCCGAGTATTGGTCAGGCACGGCGGGAACGTCGAGGCCGGGGAGGCTGCGGCCGGCGAGCAGGGACCGCGAGGCGACGGCGGCGAGCGCGGCGAGCACCAGCTGGGTCAGGGTGCGGCCGTCGGTGGGGTCGGGGACCAGCAGGGCCTTGTCCCGCCCCATGCGCGTGCTGCGCCCGCCCACCAGGACGACGGCGGTGACGTCGTCGCTCATGACGCCGGCGCCGCGCTCACCACGTCGTTGTCGGGCTCGTTGCGAGCGAAGCCGCAGACGGTGAAGGGACGCGATTCGCCGGGCGGGATGTCGCCCAGCGCGCCGCCGTCACCGGGCGCGTCGGCGCGCGTCGTCTGGCCGTCGACGGCGCCGTGGTCGAGGTAGGTGACGACGACGCGCACGTCGCGGGCGGTGAGCGTCGAGCCGTTGTGCACGGTGCCGGAGTCGCAGACGCGCCAGTGGCCGCCGCCGAAGGTGCGGGTGGGCTCGCCGGTGAGGGTCACCGTGAGGGCGACGGCAACGACGGTGGGCGTGCCGGCGACGACCGTGGGCGAAGGAGCCGGCGTGCCACCGCCGCATGCGACGAGCAGCAGCGTCGCGCAGCCGGCCGCCGCCACTTCGCGCGGCAGAGACATCCGACCGCGGCGCAGCGGGCGGTCTCCTGGTGAGGAGGTGACGCCGGGCACTCTCACGCGCGCTCCAGCCTCACGTGCACGTGCGTCGCCCCGACGACGGCGCCGGCCCAGTTGCGCAGCAGCCCGTCGGCATGCTCGCGCAGCTCGTCGGGGGGCGTCGACCGCGGCAGCGCGCCCAGCTCGCGCAGCACCGCCATCGCCACCGGCGCCACGTGCGAGCCGACCCCGCCCTCCAGCTTCAGCGCGACGCCAGGGCCGCCGTCGCGCAGCACCGCCGCCCACACCGCGGCGCCGCCGCTCTTGGCGGTGAGCCTCGATCCCGCCCACGAGAGCAGCGCGGTGTCGAACCGCCCTGTTCCGCCGACCATGAACGGCTCCGCGGCCATCGCCTCCTGGCAGCGCTGGAATCCGGGAACCGTCGCCGACCCCGCGGCGAACATGCGGGCCAGGTAGCGCAGCGTCACGCCGTGGGTGGGCAGCCCGCAGCCGTCGACGCCGTGCGGCGTGTCGGCGAGGCGGATGCCGGCGACGTCGGACATGCGCCGGCGGATGTCGCGCTGCAGGGGGTGGTCGTAGTTGGAGTACTCCTCGACGGGCCAGCCCGCCTGCACGCAGGCGCACAGCATGGCGGCGTGCTTGCCGCTGCAGTTGTTGTGGACACGTCCGGCCGTTTCCCCCGCGGCCACCAGGGCACGGGACGCCTCCTCGCTGTACGGCCACTGCGGCCCGCAGCTCAGCGCGGACTCGTCGAGCCCGGCGCGTGCCAAGAGCCGGCGCACCGCGGCCACGTGGCGCGGCTCACCGCTGTGCGAGGCGCAGGCGACGGCGACCTCCTCGACGGTGGCTCCCAGTGCGTCCGCCGCGCCGCCGTCCACGAAGGGAAGCGCCTGCAGCGGCTTGACCGTGCTGCGCAGAGTGGTGCGCGCGTCGGGGTCGCCGGACCAGGCGAGCAGCCGGTTGTCGGCGTCGACCACGGCCACGTGGCCGCGCACCAGCACCTCGCACACGTCGCCCCGCCACACCTCGGCGAGCAGGGCGGCGTCGCTCACGAGAGCTCGATGCGGTGGAACGCCTCGGCGTACTGCAGGCCGAAGCGCTGGCCCACCTCGGCGCTGCGCTTGGGCAGGAAGTCGCGCAGCCGCTCCTCGGTGACCTGGCTGCGATGCTCGATCAGGGCGCGGATCTTCGTCTCCAGCGACGGCGCGATGTCGACCACGCAGTTGGGGTCGGTGGCGTTGGCGATGTACGTCTGCAGCACCTTGTGCGGCTCCAGCCCCTCGTCGCGCAGCTCGGGGAAGACGAGGGGATCGCGTGCCGAGGGATAGATGGCGTCGAGGGTCACCTCGCCCACGGCGCGGTGGTCGGGGTGGTTGATGAAGCCTGCGCCGTAGCGGCGGGTGGGGTCGGGACAGATCACCGCCTCGGGGCGGACCTGGCGGATCACCCGGACGATGTCGCGGCGCAGCTCGAGGGTCGGCTGCAGGGTGCCGTCGGGATGTCCCAGGAAGACGATGTCGCGGACGCCCAGCACCGCCGCGGCGGCGCGCTGCTCCTGCTCGCGAACCCGGGCCACCTCGCGCGGGTCCATGTCGGGGTTGGAGGTTCCCTTGTCGCCGTTGGTGCAGATGCAGTACGTCACGTGGGCGCCCTGCGAGGTCCAGCGGGCGATGGTGCCTCCGGCGGAGAACTCGGCGTCGTCGGGGTGGGCCATGACCACGAGGACGCTGCTGGGGACGGCCGGGTCGGTGAGCACGGCGTTCGAGTGTAGCGTCGGCGTGAGCCCCCGCAGACATGCGACAGGCCCGGCGCCGCACCGGGGGCGGCGGCGCCGAGCCTGGTCAGGCGGGGATTGGGCTCAGACCAGCCGGGCCAGAGCGGTCGGCTGGGCGTGCCGGTGAAACCGCACCTTGCACCGCTCGCAGCGGAACACGAGGCGCAGTCCCAGCCTGCCGATCACCACGCCCTCGCGGTTCAGGCAGTTCGGACAGGTGCCACGCTGCTCGTTGAACTGCGTCGGAACCGGGCGGAGGGGGAGCTCGACTGGCTTGTACTTCCTCATCGCTATCCCTGGTGAGCATCGTTCGGGCGCTTCTCGCGCAACACCGCGGTGGTGTTCGTTGCAGGGCGATTATACAGATCACCTGACAGCGATGTTGTCACCAAGTCCGTCAGGCTTCCGTCAGGAGAAGCGCCGCCGCAGCCACCCGATCGGGCCGTGCCGGACCACCAGCTCGACGGGCGGGCGGCGGAACAGGCGGAACTGCCCGAGCAGCCGGCGGCGCCGCTGCTCCAGCCCGGCGTCGCGCGCCTGGGGGGCGAAGAGGTCGGGGCGGCTGGCCCGCCAGTCGCCCACGCTGGCCCGGAGGAAGACCGCGCCGAGGCTGGTCACCGGAACGGCGAAGAGGGCCCCGAGCAGGCCGGCGACCTCGATCCCGGCGACCAGGGAGAGGAAGGCCACCAGCGGGTGGAGCCGGACGAAGCGGGCCTGGATGCGCGGGGCCAGGATGTACCCCTCGATGACGTGGATGACCACGAACAGCACGACGGTCTCCACCGCGGTCGCCGGGCCGTGGGTCAGCGCCAGGGCGACGCCGACCGCCCCGCCGAGGAAGGGCCCCAGCAGGGGCACCAGCTCGAAGACGCCCGCCGCCGCGCCCACCACGATGGGGAAGGGGACGCCGATCACGGTGCAGCCCACCCAGGCGAGCACCCCGATGACGCAGGCCAGGAAGAGCTGGGCGCGCACGTACCCGCCGATCACCACGCGCACCGCGTCGATGGCGAAGTCGGCGTGGTCGCGGGCGCGGCCGGGCAGCATCCCGATGAAGCCGCGGCGCAGGGCGGGCCCGTCGTTGAGCAGCCAGAAGGCGATGACCAGGACGATGACGGTGTCGATCAGCACCGTGACCACTCCGGTGACCCCGGCGATGACGATCTCGCCGACGTGGCTGGCCACCGACGCCCCCTTGGCGCCGAGCAGGCCGCCCAGCCCGCCGCCCGTGCCGACGGTGATGCCGTGGGCGTTGAGCGTCTGCTGGATGCCGGCGATGCGCTGCTGGACGTCGGAGGTGAGTGCCGGCGCCTGCCCGGCCAGCGACGTCACCTCGCGCGCCAGCGGGCCCGCGACGAGGTACAGCAGCCCGGCGACGGCGGCGACGACGCAGAGCAGGCCCGCCAGCACCGCCGGCACGTGGGGGATGCGGGCGCGCTCCAGGAGGGCGACGATCGGCTGGGCCACGAAGGTGACCACGGCGCCGAAGACGACGAAGAGGACGATGGTGAGCAGCGCCCCGACCCAGCCCTGGACGACGAGCAGGAGCTGCCAGGCGAGGAACAGGGTCAGGGCGATGGCGGCGGCCCTGATCCAGCGCCAGGCGGAGGTGGTCAGCTCGGCGGCCTGCTGCGCGTTGTCCGCCGGCGCCGCCGGGGCCGTCTCGGGCTGGACGTCGACCGCGCCGCGACCCGAGCGTCGGGCGCGGCCAGGGGTGCGTGTCGTGGTTGCCACGCAAGGATTATGCTATAGGACTACTATCACCATGTCTTTCAGCGGATCAGCACGGTGAGGCCGCTCCTGGGCAGCTCGCGGTAGCGGGCGGCGCGCCAGCCGCGCAGATCACGGGCCGCGGCGGGCGGAAGCAGGAGGGCGAGGTGGTCGCCGATCCCCGGCCCGGCGCCGAGCGGCTCGCCGTCCACGATGGCGCCGCGCTCGGCGTCGACCGCGGCGGCGAAGGCGTCGACCAGCTCCCAGAAGTCCTCCTCCCCCGCGTCGGCCTGGTCGGTGAGCTCGTCCCAGCTGGGCAGGGAGATGGCGGCCTCGCGGCTGCCGTCGGCGGCGCGCAGGGTCTCCAGGTGGACCGGGCAGTCGCGCCAGCGCAGCTCGTGCGAGGCGACGAGCGGCTCGCCGTGCCCCGAGCCCACGGCACGGAAGCGTCCCTCCCCCGCCGCCCCCAGCCGGCCGAGCTCGGTGATCGCCAGGGAGAAGGGCCAGGGGTCGCGCTCGCCGCGGGGGCGCAGCCGCAGGCGGACGCAGGTCTCGTCCGCGGTGGGCAGGTGGACGGACCAGATGCCGCTCACGGCTGCGCCTGCTGCGGTGGGGTGCAGAGCGAGGCGCTGACCGAGCGGCCGGCCAGCGAGGGCACGGCGCCGCCCGGCGAGAGGCGCAGCGCGAAGTCCTGGTAGCGGCCCCAGACGATCCCCGTGGCGGGGACCTGCAGCGGCGGGTAGACGAGGACGACCAGCGTCGACTGGCCGGGGTCGAGGTGGGGCCCGCAGTTGCCCGCGAAGGCGGTGTCGCTGACCGCGGCGAGCGGGTAGGTGGGATGGTAGAAGGCGTGCAGCGGTCCGCTGGCGGCCTGCGGCGGCGCGTAGTCGCTGGCGATCTGCAGGTCGTTGACGTCGGGCTCGGCCCAGGCCTTGCCCGTGTTGCGCAGGCGCAGGGCGACGACGGTGAAGCCGCCCAGCGGCTGCAGCGGCGCCCACTGCTGCGCGCTGCCGAGGCGCTGCTCCAGGGCGCGCGCGTCGCTGCGGCCGACCATCAGCACGTCGAGGTGCACGGGGTTGCGGTAGATGCCGCCGTCGGGACTCGTGTAGACGGTGGTGCTGGCCAGCGGAGCCGGGGTGGCGGCGCTGGGCAGGTCGAGGCCGGCGGCGGTCAGCGACACGGAGGACCCGCCGCAGCCGCCGAGGGCGACCGCGGTGCAGGCGGCGGCCAGGGCGGCTGTCGCGTTTCGGCCACGCATGGCACTTACGCCCGCGCCAGCAGCGCCCTGCCGACGGCGGCCAGGGCGGCGAGCGAGATCGACGCCGTGACCGCCGCGGCGACGAGCACCTCGGCGGCGCTGAACGAGGCCACGCCACCGAGGGCGCCGGTGAACGCGGCGTGCAGGTAGGCGAACGGGTCGAGGCGCGCGGCCACCCAGCGCCATCCCTCCCGCGGCACGCCGGTGAAGAGGCCGCCGAGGAAGAGCAGCGGCGCCAGCACCACCATGACGTCGAGGAGCACCTCGCCGGGGCCGTCGGCGAGCAGGGAGAGGGCGCAGCCGAGCGCGTTGGTGAAGAGCAGCACCGCGGGGATGCAGGCGAGGAGGGCGAGCGCGGCGGACGCTGACGGGTGCGAGGCGACGACGACGGCGGCGACGGGAAGCATCTGCACGGTGTCGACCGCGGTGGCGGCGAGCACCCACTCGCCGGCCAGCCTCGAGGGTGCGCGCGGCACGACGGCGAGCCGCGCCAGCAGGCCGCCCGAGCGGGCCCGGGCCAGGGCCACCCCCGACCCCACCGCGCCGACCATGGCGACGAGGACGGTGAGCAGCATCCCCGCCCAGAAGGTCGGCGCGCCGCCCGACACGAGCGGGACGCTGAGGACCAGCGGCATGGCGACCTTGATCGCCGCAGAGCGCGGGCGGCCCAGCGTCAGCAGCCATTCGCGGGTCCACAGCGTGGCGGGGAGGATGCGGTGGAAACGGGCGGTCTGGGCGCCGGCCACCGCTGGGGTGTGGGTCCGGGTGCGGCGGCCGGAGGGTTGGGATCCCACCGCGGGACGGGTGGTGGCGGCCGCCTCGAGCTGCCGGCGGGACTCCAGAGGGGCTTTGGTGCTCATCTCGCGTCCAGGTGGATGGGGGAGCCGGTCAGCTCGCGGAAGGCGTCGGCGAGGTCCGGCTCGTGCAGGCGCATGGAGCGCAGGCGGCCGCCGGGGTGGTCGGCGACGGCGACGATGCGCGGCAGCGAGGCGGGGTCGTGGTACCGCAGAGTCACCACGCCGTCGTCGGCCTGCACGTCGACGCGCTCGACGCCGAGCAGCCCGCGCAGGGCGCGCACGTCGAGCCCCGTGGCGTCGACGACGGACAGCTCGGCGACGCGCGCCCCGCCGACGGCGGCGAGCAGCTCGGCGGGCGCGGCGCAGCGCAGCAGGCGGCCGTCGACGAGGAAGGCGACGCGGGAGGCCGCCATGGCGGCGAAGTTCGCGTCGTTGCTGGCCACAACGGTGGCGCAGCCGGACTCGGCGCGCCGCCGCAGCTCGGCGGCCAGCGCGTGCACTCCGGTGGGGTCGAGCCCGGCGGTGGGCTCGTCGAGCAGTGCCAGGCGAGGCTCGTGGGCCAGCGCTTCGACCAGCGCCAGGCGCCGGCGCATCCCGTACGAGTAGGTGGCGATCGGCTCGTGGCGCACCGCGGCGAGACCGAAGCGGCGCAGCGCCTCCTCGCACAGGGCGAGCGCCCGTGACGGCTCGCGAATCCACTGGCGGCACCAGAGGTGCGCCGACTGCAGGCCGCTCAGCGTCTCGTCGTCCGGCGTGGAGTCCAGCGAGAGGCCCAGGCTGCGCCGCGCCACGGCGGGGTCCGCGGAGTCGAACCAGCGCAGCGCGCCGCGCTGGGGGCGGCCGAGCGTCGCCAGCAGGCGAAGCAGCGTCGTCTTGCCGGCGCCGTTGGGGCCCATCAGCACCACCACGTCGCCGGGCCCGACGTGCAGGTCGACCGGGCCCACGCCACGGCCGCCGCGGTAGCGACGCTCGACGGCGCGAGCCTCCAGGACCGGCGTGCCCGCGGCGGCGGGGGCGACGGCCGTCATACGGCTGCGCGCTCCAGGAGGTCGAGCACCAGCGCGGCCACCGCGGTCGGCTTGAAGGGCTTCAGCACGACACCCGCGGCACCGGCCTCCGCCGCCCGCCGCTGCGCCCCCGGGTTGCGCTGCTCCACCATGGCCAGCCAGCCGCAGCGCGGTGTCCCCGCCACCGACGCCATGAGCTCCAGCCCGTCGCGGTCGAGCGTCGCGTCGACCAGCGCCACGTCGACGTCGCCCTGCCGCAGCGACGCTTGCAGCGCGGCGCAATCCCGCACCCAGGTGACGCGATGCCCCTCGCGCGCCAGCTTGTGCTCGAGGATGCGGCCGATCATCGGCTCGTCCTCGGCGACGACGACGTGCGCGCTCACGAGGGCTGCCACCGCTCGATCAGCCGGGGCAGCCCGCGCTCGTCGAGCTCGCACACGTGGGTCAGCGGCCCCTGGATGCCGTGGTCCTCCAGCTCCCGGCGGGCCACCTCGGGGAGCGCCACCTTGTAGGCGATGACGTCGTCGCCCTCGACGGCGGTCTGCCAGCCGATCTCCTCCACCGCCGACACGCACCAGGAGATCAGCTCGATGCGATGCCGCAGCCGCGTGCCCACCGCGCCGATGGCAACGCTCAGCGCCACCTCCCCCTCGGCGGGATCGGCCGCGCCCGCGTAGCGCTCCAGCTCGTAGAGCCGGCGCATCCAGCGCGGCCAGGGCGGCTTGAGCGCGTTCTCGATCTCCGTGGCCGGCGAGCCGTACAGGCGGATGCGCACGGCCACCGCGCCGCGCGGCAGATGCAGCTCGCTCACGGGTTGCTCGGGCTGGACACGCTCTGGCCCTGGCCGGCGGGAGCGTTGAGGATGGTCTGCCCCTGGATGGTCATCTCGCCGGAGATGAGGTACGGCTGGCGGCTGTGCTCGCGGATCACTCCCATCACCGCCATCATCAGGCTCACGGTGACGCCGAGCGCGACCAGCAGCCACTGGCTCCTGCGCGTGGCGTCACCCCAGCGCAGCTCGCCGCGGCTGTGCGCGCGCACCAGGCTGGTCACCGAGATCAGCCCGCAGATCATCATCGCCAGCAGCGCGATGATCTTGTTGGGGACCATCGTGCCGATGGGGTTGGTGAGACCGCCGTCCCAGAACGGGCGGTTGGCGCCGGCGCTGATGGCGTCGGGCAGCGTCCAGGTGAACCGCGCCGGCATGGCGGCGAGGATGGTGGCCAGCACCAGGACCGCGAGCATCAGCACCTGGGTGCGGGTGCCGCGCGTCCCGCTGGCGCGCATGCGCCTCCAGAAGAAGAGCGCGCCGAGCAGGAAGATGACGCCGAGCAGGAAGATCTGCAGCAAGAAGACGGTGCTGAGATCGCCGAACATCATCCGGTACCACGCGGGATACGCGTGCAGCTGGATCTCCTTGGCGTAGGAGTAGCCGATCCAGGGCTGGAACATGGTGAGCGCGATCGCCCACACCGCGCCCCAGGTCCCCGCCCAGTCGAAGTAGGCGACGTTGCTTGCGGCCGCCGCGTGCGCCGCGACGGCCCCGTCGGCGTCGGTGAACCACGTCGCCGCCATCGCCCCGACGCTCCGCGGCGAGGGCACGTCGTCGACCCGCACGTCGCGCTCGCGGCGCTTGGCCCGCATGTAGCGGAACGCCGACACAGCCGCCAGGATCGCCCCCGCCCAGGCGACGTTGCCCACGGTGCGATGGATGGTGAGCGGCAGGTCGGTGGGGTTGAGCACCTGGGCCAGCTGGTTGGTGTCGCCGCCGTTGGGGGTGAGCATGTAGGAGGCGACGACGTCGATGAAGAACATCTGCCACCAGAGGGCCACCGCCAGCAGGATGGAGAGCCCGAAGCGCGCCCGCCGGTAGGCGCGAAGCCGTTCCCAGTTGGCGTAGAGGGTGTAGAGCAGGGTGATCTCGGTGAGGAAGAGGCCGGCCTCGAAGATGAACGGCCAGAAGGTGATCCGGGTCAGCGCGATGAAGAAGGTGCCCCACATCCCCAGCAGGACGAAGAGCACCCAGAAGATGGCCAGCGCCGAGCCGAAGCCGAACACGTAGGCCACGCCCTTGAGCAGGCTGTGGGCCAGCCTCTCGTGGCGCTCGTCGTTGCGGGCGATGGAGATGCCCTCGCTGACGCAGATCAGGAAGGAGGAGCCGGTGATGAAGGTCGCGATCAGGACGTGGACGATGGCGACGATGCCCACCGCGACCGATCCGCCGACGCTGGACGTGGGGATCGGCTGCAGCGGCGGGGTGCCGGCGAGCAGGTGCACGGCGGCGCTCACAGGTTGAACAGCCGGTTGGAGCCGAGCACGGTGAGGAGGATGAGCAGGGCGGTGAGGAACAGCCCCGGCAGCAGCACCTCCGGCCGCCGCAGCGGCGAGCGCTCGGGCGAGCGGTCGAGGAAGGGCAGCAGCACCATGCACAGCAGGGCGACGAAGAGCACGACGATGGCGACGGCGAAGATGAGGTACGTCCCCGGCGCCAGCACCAAAACCTGGTCGAGCGGCAGGAAGAACCACTCGGGCGTGGGAACGTAGCTCAGCGTCGCCGGGTTGGCCGGCTCGCTGAGCGGCGCGCCGACGACGAAGCCGAAGACGAAGATGACGGCGATCAGCAGCACGCTGATCACGGTGTCCTTGAAGAGCTGGTTGGGGAAGAAGTCGACGGTGCGGCGGGGCACCGCCCATCGCCGTTCGACGCGCCGCGTCGGGTAGGGCGGCTCGGCATGGGCGATGCGCTCGCCGAGCTCCTTCTCGGGGTCCTCGCTCTCGGTCGGGTAGTTGACCCACGACCCGAACTCCCCGTGGCGGCGCAGCAGGTAGAGGTGCGCCGCGATGAAGCTGAAGAGCAGGAAGGGCAGCACCCAGATGTGGATGGCGAAGGTGCGCGTCAGCGAGGTCTGCCCGACGAAGTCGCCGCTGCCGCGCCAGAGGTTGCGGATGCCGTCGCCGATGAAGGGGATGTAGTGGGGGATGTTGGTGACGACGACCATCGTCCAGTAGGCCGCCTGGTCCATGGGCAGCATCGCGCCGCTGATGGCCAGGCCCATCACCAGCAGGAAGAGGATGGCGCCGGAGACCCAGTTCAGCTCGCGCGGCCGCTTGTACGAGGCGCTGAAGAACGTGCGCAGCATGTGCAGCCCGATCACCAGGATGAGCACGTACGCACCCCACAGGTGCATGCCCCGCACCCAGGCGCCGAAGTGGTCGCTGTCCTGGAGGAACTTCAGCGAGTCGTAGCCCTGCGAGAAGGAGGGCGTGTAGTCGAGCAGCAGGAAGATGCCGGTGAACAGCTGCAGCAGGATGAGCACCAGGGTGGCGCTGCCCAGGGTGTAGGCCCAGCCACCCTTCTCCGGCACCGCTTCGTAGAGCCCCTTGTGCACCAGCTCGGTGCTGCCGGTGCGCTCGTCGATCCAGCGGTAGCCGGCGCGCAACCGGCTGCTGAAGGGGCGGGTGAGGAAGCGGATCACGGTGGCTGTCTCAGATGCTCTCGTCGAACTGGTTCTGGACTTCCAGGACCGTCTGCCCGGTGGCCGGGTCGACCAGGGTGCGATGCACCCACTGCGGCAGCGGCGAGGGCGGCGGACCGCCGATGTTGGTCCCGGTGATGTCGTAGAGACCGCCGTGGCAGGGACAGAGGAACTGCCCCAGCGACGGGTCCCAGTGGACGTTGCACTGCATGTGCGTGCAGGTGTTGGAGAGGATGCGCAGCACGCCGTTGTCGCTCTTGACCACGTAGACGATGCGGTCGACGTTCGGTGTGGGCGGCCCCTCGCCGATGGGCATGGACACGACGAAGGGCGTGGGCAGCCCCACCGGGACGCTGTCGATCGCGCCCACCCGAACCCAGCTGAGCTGCCGCTTCTGCCAGAGGGGGCTGAGCAGGAACCCGATCGCCGGGATGGAGAGCATCAGCGTGATGGCGCCGGCGCCCAGGTTGGTCATGCGGATGAGGAAGCGGCGGCGGGTCATCGGCGAGCTGCTCATCCCGCGCCTCCGCGCCGGGTGAGCGGGAGCAGCGCGACGGCGACGGTGGCCAGCATCGAGGCGAACATCAGCAGGGCGACCGCCACCGCCGTGGCCACCGCCACCGCCAGGCCGCGATCGCCGCGCCTCCACATGGCGCGCAGGTGGCGGATCACCAGCCATCCCGCCCAGCCGACCAGCACCAGTCCTGCGAAGATGACGGCGGAGTAGTACCAGCTCGCCTGGAAGTCGGAGTCGCGCGCCAGCAGGTGCAGGGTGGCGCTCACGGGTAGATTCCCTGGGGATTCCAGAGGCCGCGCGAGTCCTGCTGGGTGAGCTCGCCGTTGACGGTGTACGGACCGCGCGCCGTCTCCTTCATGTAGCCCATGTACAGGGCGAGCATCACCGAGAACACTCCGCAGGCGACCACGGCGCGGCGGGCGACCGCGAAGGAGCTGTACGGCAGCACCGCGGTCGCGCCGGGGGCGGGAAACGGCACGGGCGCGCGTCGCACCGGCGTGCTGCGCAGCAGCAGGTGGACGAGCGTCACCACCAGTCCGCCTCCGATCGCCGCGTAGCGGACCCAGTAGACGCCGGTGCCGAGCACCGAGGCGGGCAGCAGCCCACCGCCGAAGAGCAGCACCGACAGCACCACGCACACCTTGCCGAACGGGTCGGCGCCGCTGCGCAGCGGGCGCTCCCAGGCGAGCGCGACGTTGGCGGCGACGAACATCAGCCCGAGCAGCGCCGACTGGAAGACGAAGAGGTGCACCGGGCTGCCGACGAGGTTGTCGAAGTAGCCCGAGACCGAGCTGCGCAGCACCTCGAGCAGCGCGAAGCCGAGCACGGGCATGAGCAGTCCTGTGAGCACGCCGATGCGCAGGTTGATGCGCGCCGCCCAGGACTGGAAGGAGCGCTCCCCCTCGTCGACGCTGCGCGCCATCCGCAAGACCGCGAACCCGGCGAGGATCAGCGCGGTCCAGGAGACGTTGCCGATCATCCGATGCAGCAGCAGGGGGACGTACGGCGGGTTGAGCATCCCGCTCAGCAGTCCCGACTGCGCGGGGTCGAGCATGTAGGCGTCGATCTCGACGATCAGCACCATGAAGAGCGTCTGCCAGAACCACACCGCCCAGCCCAGTGCGGCGTGCCGGCCCGCGCTCATCCTCCCGAAGCTGTTGCGGTAGACGACGAGCAGCGGCGCCAGCACGAAGAAGAGCCCGAAGGCGACGCCGAAGAGCGAGAAGAAGCGATTGAGCAGGACACCCCAGGTGACCCCCCAGAGCCCGATGATGATCGTCACGGCGAAGACGGCGAAGGTGGCGCCCAGGCTGAACACCAGGTAGTACGTGTTGGCCGCGGCACGCGCGTAGCGCAGGTGCCACTCGTTGCCGCTGCGCAGTCCCACCGTCTCGAAGCAGGCGGCCAGGGTGATCAATCCGAGGCTCAGCTCCGCGACCGCGATGTGCAGGGTGAAGAAGAATGCGACGGGGAAGTGGTCGCCGACGATCGGCCAGCTCGGGACGGAGACGTGGAGGCCGAGCACGCGGAGCACGTCGTCGGGCGTCCTCTAGGCGCGAAAGCCGAAGCGGCCCTGGTGGAAGTCGCCGCTGCGCTGCCACCGGTCGCGCATGGCGTCGATGTGGGCCGCCTCGACGCGGTCGGCGCCGGCGGCGCGGGCGTTGCCCTCGATGGCCTGCATCACCTCGCCGCGCACCGACTCGGGGATGCGCTGCAGGCGGGCGAGAGCCTCCTCGGTCCATTCCAGTGCGGGGCCCTGCTCGGTGATCTGCTGCGACACCTGGCCCCAGGCGGCGAGCTTGCCCTCGACCATGTCGGGGGTGATCACGCTGCCGAGGTTGCGCTTGCGGGCGAACCACTCGACGCGCCAGCGCACCATTTCGCGGCAGAAGTCGGGGACGGACTGCAGGCGCTGCTCGGCCTCGGGCGTCCAGGTGAAGGTGAGCTGGTGGGTGAGGGGGGAGGCGGGGTGGCCGTAGCCCATCTTCTTGCCGAGGGATTCGACGAACCCGGCGGTGATCTCGTTGAGGCCGTTGAGGGTGGCGCGGGATTCGGCGGCGAGGAGGGTCATCTCGACCGCCTTCTCGCGGTCGAAGCGGCCGGATTGCTCGCTGCGGGAGGCGATCTGCTCCAAGGAATGGGCCACCCCAGGGTGGAGCTGGGGCGCGGTGGCTTCGCGCAGCGGCGCGATTGGACAGGATTCCTGCGGGGCGCCGGCTGACGCTCTCGCAGGTTCTTCTTGCGGAGGAACAAGGCCCTGGGGTGGGCGGGCGGGCGCGTGATGCACCGGGCAGACGGCGGGTGCGTCACCGCCCTCAGCCCCCAGCGCCGAGCGCATCTGCGCCTTGGCCTCGGCGATGCCGGCCTCAACGTGCAGCGCGCTCACCTCGCCGGCGCCAACGGCGATGGCCACCCGCTCCACCTGCTCCCGTGCGAGGTTGCGCAGGAACCCGTCGGGGATGCGCTCCAGGCGCGACTCCGCCTCCGCGGACCACGGCAGCCGCACCACCGCCGGAGCCGCGGCGGCGGCGGTGATGGGTGCGCGGTGCGGACCGGCGCGCCCGTCGAGCGCGTCCAGCTCCGGCAGCACGTACGGCTCGACGACGTCGCGCGTGATCGCCGGCAGGCGGCGGGTGCGCGCGGCCTTCTCGACGATCGCCTTCACCCGCCGGCGCAGATACCCCGCGGGGAGCTGGTGCAGCACCGCACGCGCCTCCATCGTCCAGCCCAGCTTGCGTCCGTCGAAGCCCACCTCCGCGGCGTCGCCCTCGGCCGCGGCGTCGGCGAGCAGCAGCGCGGCGTCGATGCGCTGGAAGCACGACGCGTCACCGCCGCAGACGGGGCACTCCACCGGCGACTCCGCGCCGGACGCATATCCGCAGACGCGACAGACGGCGCGCGCCTGCGACACCGGCGTCTCCTCCACCATGGCACGCTCGGCGGACGCCAGCGTCGCGGTGACGGAGTCGAGGCGCCGCATGATGCGCTGGTACGGCATCAGCTCGTCCATGGCGGCGTCGACGTCGCCGGACGACACCACGCTGTGGCCGCGCTCGGTGCACCAGCGCAGCACGGTGGTGCGGGCGATCCCCCGTGCGGCAACGGGAACGCGCTCCATGCGCTCCTCGGCTTCGGGTGTCCACACCACGGACGCGTCGGCGCGCACGTCGATCGGCGGGACCAAGGTCCGCGACGACACCAGCACGTCGCACTCCAGCAGCCGGACCAGCTGCTCGGTGTTGCTGCCGATGTCCATCGAGTCGTCGGAGTGCACGCCGATGCGCCCGCAGACGAGCAGCCAGGGCTGCACCTCGCGCACGAAGCGGGCCACCTGCTCGAACGCCTTGCCGTCGAGCAGCGTGATCGGCAGCTCGACGCCCTCGGACGCGGCCAGCTGCTGCGCCACCTTGAGGTGCGACTCGTAGATCTTGGCCAGGCCGGTGTCGATGATCTCCTCGTGCAGCGCCTCCTGCTCCTTGAAGCGGAAGACCTTCGACGCCTTCTCGGAGAGCACGTCGACGATGGAGTTGAAGACGGCGTAGTGCAGGTAGGGGTCGTACACCGCCACCGCCTGCACCCGCTTGTCCAGCGCCCTGCCCAGCGCCAGCGCGGTGCGCAGCCCGCCGAAGCACTGCGGTGACCCGTCGACGGCGACGACGATGTCGCCCTCCATGGCCTCGGAGCCGGTGCGCCGCACCAGCAGGGTGTCGGTGCGCACCCGCCGCAGCACGCGGTCGGCGACCGACCCGAGGCGGGATTCCTTGACGGCGCCCATGCCGAGCGCGCCCATCACCACCAGGTCGTGCGCCGACTCGCGGATGTCGCGGACCAACTCCTCCCAGTTGCGCCCGTCCATCGCCCGCGCGGTGAAGGGGATGCCGCGCTCAAGGCAGCGGTAGCGCATCACGTCGGTGTAGGAGTCGCTGATGAGCTGGAGGCCGGTGGTGATCAGCGAGTCGTGGATGCGGCGCTGGCGGAGGAGCTCCGCCTCGTCCTGGTACTCCTCGGGGAGGGTGTACTCCATCTGCTTGAACCGGTAGTCGTGCATCCGCGCCGCGTAGACGTGGCTGCCGGTGCACGAGGCCCCGAACGCCTCCGCCAGCCGCACCGCCACGTCGATGGACGCGTTGGAGTGGTCGGAGTTGTCCAGGGGCACATAGATGCTGGAGAACATCCGGGCCTCCGGGAGTCGAACTTGGGGGGAGGGGTCACGTCGGATGACGTGACTGTCAAGGTATCACGGAGGGACGCCTTCGGATGGCGGTTCAGCCAGTGGCTGACAGATGGTAAAGGTGAGTGCAGTGCTGACACATAATCCCACTGCGCTCGTGGTTCGACAGCCGCCGCTGACACATGAGGTGAGCGCGGCCTCGCGTTGACCTGGGTGGTGGCTGTTTGGTAGCCTGCCGCCCGGTCCTTGGCTCGCCCGGCGCGTCGCGCCGGTGGATGCGCTCCGGGGAGGGGGCGTGCGCGAGCCGTCGTTTCAGTCGGCAGAGGGTTGCTCGTGCAAGGGATTCCTATTGGCGGTGCGTGATCGTCTGCTGCGACACGGCGTCGTGGTGGTTGCCGCGCTGGCGCTGCCGATGCTCGTGCCCCATGCGGTGAGCCACCTCCCGTCGCTGCCAGCCCTGGCCTCGGCCGGAGATGACGCCTCCCGCAGCGGAGCGACCATCGAGCCGGATGCCGCCGCGCCCTTCGTCCCGCAGCGTCCGGCCCAGACCATCCTGGTCAACCGGGGCGACACCATCGCCGCGCTGGCCGCCAGCTTCCACGCCGACGCCGCCGCGATGCGCTGGGCCAACCAGATCCCCGAGGGCGTCGAGCCGCGCGCCGGCTCGGCCCTGCTGGTCCCGCCGGGTCCTGGCGCCCTGGTGCGCGTCGACCGCGGGGAGCGCCCCAGCACCTTCGCAGCCCGGCTCGGGCTCGACCCGCGGGTGATCCTCGACTACAACGCCCTGCGCAGCGACGCCGTCCTCCCCCAGGGCAGCTACCTCCAGGTGCCGGCCGCCGCCGCCGGCCCCGACGGCATCGCCGCCCAGTGGGTGGTGCCCAACGTCGACGGCCTCCCCGCCATCCCCGCCACCCAGTACCAGCACGGCGGCTCGTCGAACGCCGGCTTCCCCTGGGGCCAGTGCACCTACTACGTCTCCACGCGCCGCAAGGTCGACTGGAACGGCGACGCCTGGCTGTGGTTCCGCAACGCCCGCGGCGCCGGCCGCCCCGAGGGGCGGGTCCCGGTCGCCGGCGCCATCGTGGTGATGTGGGGCTCCTGGGTGGGCCACGTCGCCTACGTCGAGAAGGTGAACCCCGACGGCAGCTTCCTCATCTCGGAGATGAACGTGCGCGGCGTCGGCGTCCTCGACGAGCGGACGGTGACGGTCAGCAGCATCGACCTGATCGGCTTCATCTACTGAGGTGGCCGACGCCGAGGGGCTGACGGACCGCGGGCTCAACGCGGTCCTGGGCGTCGAGTGGGTCGAGGTCACGGCGACGCGGGTGGTGGCCCGCCTCACCATCGACGAGCGGCACCTGCAGCCCTACGGCATCGTCCACGGCGGGGTGTACTGCGCGGTCGCGGAGTCGGCCGCGAGCCTCGGCGCCCACCTCAACGGGGTGCAGCACGACCCGGAGAACGGCGCGGTCGGCCTGGAGAACCACACCACCTTCCTCCGCGCCGTCGGCGCCGGCAGCGAGATCACCTTCGAGGCCACGCCGCTGCACGCCGGCCGGCGCACCCAGGCGTGGCAGGTGACCATCCGTGACGAGAAGGGACGCGACGTCGCCGCCTCGCGCGTCCGCCTGCTGATCCTCCGGCCCGACAGCGTCTGAGCAGCGCTACGCTGAGCGCCCCATGCCAAGGACCGACGGCGCTCCGCGACCCAGCTCGACGATCGAGGACTACCTGGTCGCCATCTACCGCCTCGGGGTGGGCGGCCGGCAGGTGCGCGGGACCGACCTCGCCGAGGAGCTGGGCGTGTCCCCCGCCGCGGTCACCGAGATGGTCTCGCGGATGCGCTTCGCCGGGCTGCTCGGCCGGGCGCGGCGCATCGAGCTGAGCGAGGGCGGCCTGCAGCTGGCCAGGACGCTGGTGTCGCGGCACCGGCTGGCGGAGCGGTTCCTGGTCGACGTGCTCGGCTTCGGCTGGGAGGACGTGCACGAGGAGGCGCACCGGCTGGAGCACGCCCTCTCGCCGCGGGTCGCCGAGCGGCTGGCGGCGTTCCTCGGGCATCCGCAGACCTGCCCGCACGGGCATCCCATCATGGAGGACGGGTCCGAGGAGCCCCTGCTGGCGCTGCGGCCGCTGACCGCGCTGGGGCGGGGTGAGAGCGGGGTGGTGCGGCGGATCGCCCACGAGGACCACGACCTGCTCAGGGAGCTGAGCGCGCTGGGGGTGTCGCTGGGGTCGCGGGTGCAGGTGAGCGGGGCCGAGGAGGAGGGGGCGCTCGACGTCGAGCTCGACGGGGCTCGGCGCAGCATCGGGCGGGAGGCGGCGGAGGAGGTGCTGGTGGAGGCCGGCTAAGGGTCCGCTGGACGCGAGCCTTGGCACCGGTGCGGGACGGTCATCCCAAAGAGAGAGACTTCCCTCCGGGACGGCCCCTGCCGAAGCGTCGGACCCTACCCCGCGAAGCGGTAGCCGATTCCGGGGACGGAGTGGATGTAGGTGGGCTTCTCCGCCTCGGGCTCGATCTTCCGGCGCAGCCGGTAGACGTGGGCGTCGACGGTGCGGGTCTCGATCTCCACCTCGTAGCCCCAGACGCGGCGGAGCAGCTCGCCCCGGGACATCACCTGCCCCGGCCGGGAGGCGAGCAGGGCCAGGAGGTTGAACTCGGTGAGGGTGAGCATGACCTCCTCGCCGTCGCGGAAGACCTGGCGGCGACCGAGGTCGATGACCAGCCCCGGGAACTCGAAGCGGTCGCGGGGGGCCTCCTGCGCGCTGATCTCGCTGCGGCGCAGGTGGGCGCCGATGCGGGCCATCAGCTCGCGGACCTCGAAGGGCTTGGTGACGTAGTCGTCGGCGCCGAGCTCCAGGCCCACGACCACGTCGATCGTGTCGGACTTGGCGGTCAGCATGATGATCGGCACCCGGGAGCCCTCGCTCCGCAGGCGCCGGCAGACGTCGAGCCCGCTCATGCCCGGCAGGTTGACGTCGAGGATGATCAGGTCGGGGTTGCCCTCGCGGGCCATGTTGAGACCGTCGACGCCCGTGGCCGCCTCGATGAGGGTGTGGTTCTGGGCCTGGCAGGCGAGCCGGACGACCTCGCGAGAGGGCTGGTCGTCCTCGACGATGAGGATGGTCTTGCCCGCACCTGTCATCTGCTGCCCGCCTCCAAGTAGCTGGAAATCTGCCGCACGAACTTCGAGACCTCGATGGGTTTGGTGATGTAGCCGGCGCAGCCCGCCGCCAGCGCCTCCTGCTCGTCTCCCTTCATCGCGTGGGCGCTGAGGGCGACCACGGGGATGGCGGCGGTCTTGGGATCGCTCTTCAGCATGCGGGTCAGGGTGAGACCGTCCATGCCCGGGAGGCGCACGTCCATGAGCACGAGATCGTAGAGATTCGTGCGCACCTTCTGCAGCCCCTCCTGGCCGTCCTCGGCGATGTCGACCTGGTAGCCGTTGCCGTTGAGGACCATCACGGTCAGCTCGCGGTTGGAGGGGTTGTCCTCGATCAGGAGGATGCGGTTGTGGGCACTGCCGTTGCTGCGGTCGAGGCCGTTCAGCGGCATCCGGTACGTGAACACCGAGCCCTGGCCGGGGGCGCTCTCCACCACGATGGTGCCGCCGTGGAGCTGGATCAGCCGCCGGGTCAGGGCCAGCCCGAGGCCGGTGCCCTGGGCCTGCCGGGTGGCCTGGTTGTCGATCTGGAAGAACTCGCTGAAGATCAGCTCCTGGTGCTCGGGGGCGATGCCGATGCCGGTGTCGCCCACCTCCACCACCAGGTCGTCGTCGATCTGCCGCGCCCGCACCCAGACGCGTCCACCCGCCGGGGTGAACTTGATCGAGTTGCTGAGCAGGTTGTAGAGCACCTGCTTGAACTTGCTCTTGTCGGCGCGGACCTCCAGATCCTCGGGCTGGATGTCCTCGCTGAGAGTCAGCTCGCGGCGTTCGCTGAGCGACCTGATGACGTTGTGCACCTCGCGGAAGGCGTTGGAGACGCGGAAGGAGTCGTACGACAGCTCCATGCGCCCCGCCTCGATCTTGCTGAGGTCGAGCACGTCGTTGACGAGTTCCAGCAGATGACGGCCAGAAGTGTGGATGTTCTCCAGGCACTCCTGGCGCTGCTGCGGAGTCAGCTCACCGGCGAGGTTGTCCTTGAGGATCTCGCTGAAGCCGAGGATGGCGTTGAGCGGGGTGCGCAGCTCGTGCGACATGTTGGCGAGGAACTCGCTCTTCAGGCGCGAGATCTCGCGGATCTGCGCATTGGCCACCTCCAGCTCGCGCTTCTGCGAGGCGATCTCGGCGAGCTGCGACTTCTGCGCCTCGTAGAGTCGCGCGTTGTCGATGCTGATCGCGGCCTGGTTGGCGATGATCTGCACCAGCGCCTGCTCGACGTTGGTGAACGGCTGCACCTCGCGGCGGGCCACGGTCAGCGCGCCGACGAGATGTCGCGGCGACTCCAGCGGCATCACCAGGCAGGAGCGCGGCGCGTAGGCCAGGTCGAGCGACTTGAAGCGCTGGTCCTTGGTGGCGTCGGCGACGCTCACCACCTTGCGCTTCTGCGCGGCCCACCCGACGATGCCCTCGCCCAGGTTGAACCTGGCGACTCGCTCGACGTTCTCGGTGAACGGGAAGGTGGCGATGGCGGTGAGGCTGCCTCCGCCCGGGTCGGTCAGGAAGACGGTCGCCGCGTCACAGGCCACCAGGTCCGAGGTGGCCTTGAGCATGAAGTCGATGGTCTCCTTCAGCTCCAGGCTCGACGTGAACAGGTTCCCAACCTGCCGAAGGAGGTCGACGATGACCTTGTCGTCCATCCCGGCCGGAGTATACGCGATGGTTTTGCTTTTTCTGCCAAATGCGGTGACGGCGGCGTTACCGGTCCGTCAGGGCTGTGGCGGGCGCCGGAGCGGGGGGAAGACGCCGGGGTAACCGAGGTGGACGAGCGCCTCGAATGCCGACTCGCCGACCGTCAGCACCTCGGCGAGGACCGCCTCCACCTCCTCCGCGGCCAGCCCCGCGGTGGGCAGCCGGGCGACCAGGAGCACGTCGTCGTCGCGGTCGAGGGCGAGGTGGACCCGGTGGGTGGCCAGGTTCTTGCGCAGCAGGACGCGGTGCAGGGCGGCGGGGTCGCCGCTGCGGTCCTGGCGCGGCCCTCTTAAGAGGAATGAGCTGATCGTGGTGGTGCGGACACCCACCTCGACGGTCACCGGGATGCTGAAGCGGATGGTGCCAGGCAGCACCACCGCCCAGGCGCCGTCGCCGAGGCGGCGGCTCGCGACGTCGGGGTGGTCGCGCAGCACGCGCTCCACCGTCGCGACCGCCGCCTGGCGCGCGGTCACCCCGGGACCACGGTGTGGGTCAGCCCTTCTGGGCCTTGAGGGCCTCGATGAGCTGTGGCAGGATCTTCAGCACGTCACCGACGACGCCGAGGTCGGCCAGCTTGAAGATGGGCGCCTCGGGATCCTTGTTGATGGCGACGATGGTCTTGGCGCCCTTCATCCCCACGGTGTGCTGCATCGCGCCGCTGATGCCGGCGGCGATGTAGACCGTCGGCTTGACGGTCTTGCCGGTCTGCCCGACCTGCATCGCGTAGGGCACCCAGCCCGCGTCGACGACCGCGCGGCTGGCGCCCACCGCGCCGCCGACCAGCGCTGCGACCTGCTGCAGCAGGTCGAAGTTGGAGGGATCCTGCAGTCCGCGCCCGCCGGAGATGACGATGGGTGCGTCCTCCAGCGTCGGCCCTTCCGCGGTGGCGACGACACGCTCCTTGACGCGCGCCTTCTTGTGCTTCTCGGCGACCGGCGTGGTGACCTGCACCACGGTGGGGCTGGCGCCGCCGCCCGGCTCGGCCGCGAACGACTTGGGACGGATGGTGGCGATGGCCGGCTTCTTGCCGGTGAGCTTCGACTGCACCACCAGCGTCGCGCCGAAGATGGCGGTCTGCACGATGGTGTCACCGTTGGCAGAAACGTCGACGCCGTTGGTGATCAGCGGCACGCCCAGCTCGGCGGCGAGGCGCCCGGCCACGTCGCGCCCGGTGTAGGTGGCGCCGACGAGGATGAGGTCGGGGTTCTGCTCCCCCGCCAGCTGCGCGATGGCGTCGGCGGCGGGACCGCCGAGCAGCACCTCCTGGTAGCCGGTGTCCGTGCAGGCGTAGACGGTGGACGCGCCGTACTCGCCGAGGGTCGAGGTGACCTGGTCGGCCTCGGGCGAGAAGACCAGCGCCTCGACGGTTCCGCCCAGCGAGCGCGCCTTGGTGAGCAGCTCAAGGCCGACGGGGACGACCTTGCCCTCGAGGACCTCGGTGAAGACCCAGATCTTTCCCGGCATGGCTCAGATCACCTTCTGCGCGGCGAGGAACTCGACGATCCGCTGCGCGGCGGTGCCGTCGTCCTCGATGATCTCGCCCGCCTTGCGCTCCTCGGCCGGCTGGACGCTGACGACCTCCTCGCCCGAGCCCACGCCGTCGAGCCCGAGGTCGCCGACGCCGATCCGGTCGACCGGCTTCGACTTGGCGGCCATGATGCCCTTGAGGCTCGGGTAGCGTGGCTCGAAGACGCCCGCGGTGACGCTGAGCAGCGCGGGCAGGTCGGCCTCGATGACGTCGTAGCCCGCCTCGGTCTGGCGGTTGACCTTGAGGGTGGACCCATCCGCCTCGACGTGCTTGGCGAAGGTGAGCGCGGGGACGTCGAGCAGGCCGGCCAGCAGCTGGGGCACCACGCCCATGGAGGCGTCGGTGGACTCCGTGGCGGTGACCACCAGGTCGAATCCCTCGCGCTTGACGGCGGCGGCCAGCACCCTGGCGGTGGTCAGGGCGTCGGCGCCCGCGAGCGCCTCGTCGGAGATGAGGACGCCCTTGGCGGCTCCCATGGCCAGCGCCTTGCGGATGGCGTCGAGCGCCTTCTCCGGGCCCATCGAGACCACGGTCACCTGCCCGCCGGTGGCCTCGGCGAGCTGCAGGCCCGCCTCGATGCCGTACTCGTCGCCGGGGTCGAGCACGACCTCGACGCCCTCGCGCTTGAGGCGGTGGGTGGCCGGGTCGAGCTGGCCCGCCGAGTTCGGGTCGGGGACCTGCTTGACACACACGACGACGTTCATACAGAGCTCCTGTTGTGTCTCCCACGCGGCGCCTCTCCCTGGCGCCGGCCTCGCTCGGCGTCCGGGCGCCGCACGGCGCGGGACTGAGCCTGAACGGGCCCTCCGACTCTAACGGAGCGGTTCGGGGGGGCGCTCAGCGGCGAGCGTCAGTGTGTTGGCAGCGCTGGGGGTCCGGACGCGCCCGGTGGCAAGGGCGGCAGGAAGAGCCCCGGGTCGACCGGGTTGCCGTCGACCCGCACCTCGAAGTGGGTGTGCGGTCCCGTGGAGTTGCCGGTGGAGCCGACCAGCCCGATGAGCTGGCCCTGCTTCACGGTGTCCCCGGTCTTCACCCCCATGACCGAGAGGTGCCCGTAGAGGGTGAGGGTGTGCCCGTCGTGGGCGATGATGATGTGGTTGCCGTAGCCCACGTCGGACTGCGTGGCGGCGACCACCACCCCGTCGCCCGCTGCGTACACGGGGGACCCCATCGGCGCCGCCAGGTCGATGCCGGTGTGGAAGTGCGGGTAGCCCTGGTACGGCGGCTCGAAGTCGAAGGACGACGGCCCGAAGAGCTGGGTGATCGTCGAGCCCGGCACCGGCCAGATGAAGCGGACCCCGGCCGGGTGCGTCGGGTCGATCGGGGTGCCCGGCGGCAGCCCGAGCAGGTGGTGCTGGACGTAGTACGTGGCCTCGGCCCAGGCCGCCTGCTCGGCCTGGAGGATGAGCTGGTCGAGCTGCTGGATGCGCAGCCCGGCGATCTGCTGCGCGAGGGCGGCATCCTGGCTGTCGGCCTGGGCGATCTCCTGCTGCGCGGCCGACGCCTGGGCGCCCAGCTGGGCGATGAGGTTCTGCTCGTCGCCGATCTGCTGGGTGAGCTCGTCGCGCTGGGTGGCCAGCGCCGCCGCCGCCTGGGCGGCCGCGTCGGCGTCGGCCTGGGCGGCCTTCTGGTTGCTCACCGCGGTGTCGACGTCCGCGCGCACCCTCTGCACCAGCTCGGCGCCGATGCTCTGCAGGTGGGTGAGGATGGCGGTGCGGTCGAGCAGGGTCTGGAAGTCGTCGGCGGAGAGCAGGTAGGTGACGAAGCCATCCCGGTCCATGTAGCTCTGGGTGACGAACTTGGCCAGCAGGCCGCGGTCGATCTGCTCCTGCCTGCGGGCGGCGTCGGCGCGGGCGTGCTCCTCGTCGCGGCGGAGGCTGGCGTCGTGGAACCTCTGCTCCGCCTGGGCCATCTGGGCCAGCGTCTGGTCGATCGCCTTGCGGTTGGCGGCGACCAGGCCGGCCAGGTTGCTCTGCTGGTCCTGGGCGGCCGCGACCTGCCCGGCCAGCGCCTGCTTGGCGGCGTCGACGGCGGCGCGCTGCTGCAGCGCCTGCTGCAGCTGCTGGGCGAGGGGGTCCTGCGGGAGCGGCGCTGGAGTGGGAGTCGGGCTGGTGCGCGGGGGGCTGCCCTGGGCCAGCGCGGGCGCCGCCACGGCGGCCAGGGCGATGGCCAGCACGGCAGGGAGGAACAGACGGCGTCGCACGGGTCCTGAGGCTAGGGACGTGCACGCACGAGGGGGACCGGGGTGGGTGAGCCTTGGGGCGCCTGTCGCATCCCGCCACCACGGCGTCACCGCGGCGTCACCTGGGGTTGCGGGCACGGTTATAGTCGGGCGATGGCTCCCAAGCAGTACGGCAAGCCCGAGCAGGTCATCGACGCCTCGCGGAAGTACGAGGCCACCATCGCCACCGACAAGGGCGACATCGTCATCAGCCTCGACCCCACGCGCGCGCCGAAGACGGTCAACAACTTCGTCTTCCTCGCCCGCGAGGGCTTCTACGACGGCCTCAGCTTCCACCGCGTGGTCGACGACTTCGTCATCCAGGGCGGCTGCCCCGAGGGATCGGGCCGCGGCGGCCCGGGGTACCGCTTCGAGGACGAGCCCGTGCAGGGCGAGTACATCGCCGGCGCCGTGGCCATGGCCAACGCCGGCCCCAACACCAACGGCTCGCAGTTCTTCATCTGCACCGTCGACGACCGGCACAAGCTGACCAAGGCGTACAACCTGTTCGGACAGGTCATCAAGGGCATGGACGTCGTGCTCGACATCCGCGTCGGCGACCGCATGAAGTCGGTCACCATCAGCGAGGCCTGAGGGCGGGAGCGATGGCGCCGTCGTCGGAGCTGCGCCTGCTCACCGTCCACGCGCATCCGGACGACGAGACGATCACCATGGGCGCGACCCTGGCGCAGTGCGCCGACCGCGGCATCAGCACGGCCGTGGTCTGCTGCACCGACGGCCAGCTGGCCACCATCTACGCCACCGACATGCCCGAGGAGGAGACGCGGCCGCGTCTCGGTGAGATCCGCCGCGAGGAGCTGCGCGCGGCCTGCGCGATCCTCGGCGTCAGCGATGTCGACTTCCTCGGCTACCACGACTCCGGCATGGCGGGGGCCGAGTCCAACAACGACCCCGTCGCCTTCTGGCGCGCGCCGCTCGACGAGGCGATCGGCAAGCTGGTGGCGCACATCCGGCGCTTCCGCCCGCACGTTGTTGTCACCTATGACGCCAACGGCGGGTACGGCCACCCGGACCACGTGCAGGCGCATCGCGCCACCGTGCTCGCGGTGGAGGCGGCATACCTGCCGTCGATGTACCCCGGGACGGGTGACCCCTGGCGTGTCTCGAAGCTCTACTACACGGCGTTCCCGCTGCGCTGGGCGCGCAAGGCGGCCGATTTCGCCGCCCAGGCGGGCCGCCCCTCCCCCTTCGGCGACACCGCACCCGAGGACCTCCCCTTCGTCACCCGCGACGAGCTGGTCACCACCGTCGTCGCGGCGCCCGACCAGATGTCGCGCAAGGTCGCCGCGCTGCGCGCGCACCACTCGCAGATCACCGAGGACTTCCCCTTCCTGTCGATGTCCGAGGAGGTCGCCCGCGAGCACTTCTCCGACGAGTACTACCAGCTCGTCATGTCGCACGTCCCCGTGCACCTGCCGGAGACCGACCTCTTCGCCGGGCTCGGGGACTGAGCGGCCCGCCGCCGCCGTTGGGGTGAGCGCTGTGCTGGGTTCGGGTCGACACGAACGCGAGCCCGAGGACCTGCAGCTGCACCGCCTCAAGCGCAGCTGGGCGCGCGGCGACCTGAGCGCGCAGCGAACGGTGTGGACCGTGCTCAGCGCGCTGCTGGTGTCGGCCGCGGGCGTGGTGCTCGTCGTCGGCGCCTTCGTGCCCTGGATCTCGATCGCCGGGCAGTCGGTGATGCCGGTGCAGGAGGGCGGTCCCGACGGCGCCGCGGCCACGTTCTGCTGTCTGGTCGCGCTGGTCTTCGTCGTTCTCGGTGTGGTGTCGGCGATCGGGCGGCGCGGTGCGCCGCGCTTCCTGCACTGGCTGACCTGGCTGCTGGCACCCGCCGTCTTCATCCTCGTCCGCTACCGCGCCGGCATCCTTGGCAACTTCGTCTTCGTGCACAACGCGGACATCCACTACGAGGGCGCCGCCGTCGAGGGGCCGGGGATCGGGCTCATCTACATCGGGCTCCTGCTCGGCGTCCTCGCGCCGCTGCTGTCGTGGCGCCAGGCGCTGCGCGTGTTGCGCACCTAGGAACGATGTCGCGGGGCTGCCGACGAGGCCCGGCGTTCGTCGCGCTCCCACAGGAGTGGCCCGCCCGAGGTCGTCAGACCCTCTCGACCACCATGGCGATGCCCTGGCCGCCGCCGATGCACATGCCGGCCAGGCCGACCTGGGCGTCGCGCTGCTGCATGGCGTGCAGCAGGGTCACCAGGATGCGGGTGCCGGAGGCGCCGATGGGGTGGCCGAGGGCGATGGCGCCGCCGTTGACGTTGAGGCGGTCCTCGGGGACGGCGAGCTCGCGGCCGACGGCGACGGATTGAGCGGCGAAGGCCTCGTTGAGCTCGAAGAGGCCGATGTCCTTCACCTCGACGCCGGCGCGCTGCATCGCCTTGCGGGCGGCGGGAACGGGACCCATGCCCATGACGCGCGGCTCGACGCCGGCGGAGGCGTAGGAGCGGATGCGCGCCAGCGGGGTGCGACCCTCGGCCTTGGCGCGCGAGGCGCTCATGACCACGACCGCGGCGGCGCCGTCGTTGATGCCGCTGGCGTTGCCGGCGGTGACGGTTCCCTCCTTGTTGAAGGCGGGGCGCAGCTTGGCGAGGATCTCGGCGCTGGTGTCGGGACGGGGGTGCTCGTCGGTGTCGACCAGCACCGTCTCCTTCTTGCGCTGCACCGGCACGGGGACGATCTCGTCCTTGAAGCGACCCGACTTCATCGCCTCGCCGGCCTTGCGCTGCGACTCCGCGGAGAACGCGTCCTGGTCCTCGCGCGACACCTCGTACTCGGCGGCGACGTTCTCGGCGGTGATGCCCATGTGGCAGTTGTCGAACGCACACCAGAGGCCGTCGCGGATCATCACGTCGACCAGCTCGCCATTGCCGAGGCGGTAGCCGTAGCGGGCGTTCTCGACGAGGTACGGCGCGCGGCTCATGTTCTCCATGCCGCCCGCGACCAGCACCTCGGCGTCGCCGGCGCGGATCGCCTGGGCGGCGAGGGCGACCGTCTTCAGGCCGCTGCCGCAGACCTTGTTGACGGTCATCGTCGGGATCGAGGTGTCGAGGCCGGCGCCGAGCGACGCCTGGCGGGCGGGGTTCTGGCCGAGGCCCGCCTGGAGGACGTTGCCCATGAGGACCTCGTCGACCTCGGCGCCGTCGATCCCGGCGCGGCGGATCGCCTCCTCGACGGCGATGGCTCCGAGGCGGGGCGCGGGGACGTCCACGAAGACGCCGCCCATCGTGCCGACGGGGGTGCGGACGGCGCTGACGATGACGGCGTCTTCCATTGGTTGCTCAGCCTCAGTGGGTGTGCGTGGCGTGGTGAAACTGTAGCGGGGTCACCTTCCCGGGCGCTCTGCGGTGAGGACCCTCAGCTGGCGAGGGCGGGCTCGGCCGGTTCGCCGGCGCTGGCGGCGAGGCAGGACTCGATGATGGCCTGCATCACCGCCTCCGCTCCGGCCGGGCCGAGGCGGGGGGCGCGGGCCGCGACGCGAAGGGCGATGCGGGCCTCGCGCTCGACGTCGCGGGTGGGACGGGCGCCCTTGTGCTCCTGGGCGGCAGCGACCAGGGTGGCCCGGCGCTCCAGGAGGCGGGCGATGGCGGCGTCGACCTGGTCGATGCCGTCGCGGCACTCGCTGAGGGTGGCGATCCCGGCATGCCGGGTGGCGGCGGAGAGGTACTCGACCGCGTCGACGATGGCGCGCAGGGCCTCGGGGGAGATCGCCTGGGCGGCGTCGCTCCAGGAGGCGGCGGGGTCGGGGTGGCACTCGACGACCAGGCCGTCGGCGCCGGCGGCGACCGCGGCCATGGCCAGCGGCGCGACCCAGTCGCGGTTGCCCGCGGCGTGCGACGGGTCGACGACGACCGGCAGCCCGGTGCGCTCGCGGAGCACGGGGATGGCGGCGATGTCGAGGGTGTTGCGCGTGGCCGTCTCGAAGGTGCGGATGCCCCGCTCGCAGAGGATGAGCTGGTCGTTGCCGCCGGCCAGGACGTACTCGGCGGCCCCCAGCCACTCGTCGTAGGTGGCGCTGATGCCCCGCTTGAGGACGACGGGATGGAGGCCCCGGCCGACCTCGCGGAGCAGCGGGGTGTTCTGCATCGAGCGGGCGCCGATGAGGAACGCGTCGCAGTGCGGGGCGAGCCGCTCGACGTCGCCGACCTCGAGCGGCTCGCTGAGCACGGGGAGCCCGGTGGCGGCGCGGGCGGCGTCGAGGAGCGGGTAGCCGTCCGCCCCGAGGCCCTGGAAGGTGTCGGGTCGCGTGCGCGGCTTGTGGACGCAGCCGCGCAGCACGGCCGCCCCGGCCTGGGCGATGGCACCGACCTGGACCGCGTAGCCGGGCTCGACCGCGCAGGGGCCGGCGATGACGGGCACCGAGGGGCCGCCGAAGAGGACGTCGCCGATCCGGACGGCGTGCTGCGCGTGCGGCCGGTTGGCGGCGGGAAGAAGCGGCGCGGTGCTCATCGAAAGGCTCCCTGTGGGTGACGGTTCAGTCGAGTTGGTGTCGGCTGGGCCGGAGGGAGCGGCTCCCGGTGCCGGCCCGATCTGCGGATCTGCCAGCCCGGGGCGGAGCGCTACGACCTACGCGTGCGTCGGCTCCGCCAGCCCGCGGGCTGGCGTGGTAAACGCGAAGTAGGCGTAGTGCTGCCGGTTCATGGCGGACCGATCGTAGCAGGGAGCTGGACGGGAGTCCAGAGGCAAATAGGCCGTCGAGGGGGCCGGTGGCGGCAGGATGTCTCGTAAGCGAGCGGGCGGCCAGCATGGAGTGCGACAGATTGTCGTCGCGGGCCGCGGCTGCGCCTGCCGGAACGGCAGGGTCTCGGGCAATCCGTCCACGCTCACGACACGGGCGTCGACCGACGGCGGCGGCGCCGCACTGCTGCGCAGCCGTGCCCGGCCCTCAGAAGGCTCCGGCGAGCCGCTCCGCGAACGAGGCGGTGTCGAAGCTGTGCTCCTGGGTGCCCTGCTGCTCCACCACGTAGGTGGCGCTGAGCGCCGCCATGCGGCCGGCGTCCTCCAGCGGCAACCCGCGCCGCAGCCCGGCGAGAAGCCCCGCCACGTAGGCGTCGCCCGCCCCGGTGGGATCGACGACCTCGCGCGGGCGGGCGGCGGGGATGCGCACGACGCCGTCGGGACCGTGCAGCTCCGACCCCTCGTCGCCGCGGGTCAGGGCCACCAGCGCGCCCCGGCGACGCAGGTCGTCCGCGGACAGGCCGGTGCGCGAGCGGATCAGCTCCAGCTCGTAGTCGTTGCCGACCACCATCCACGCGGACTCCAGGCCCGCGCGCAATGTCTCCTCGGGAAGCGAGGGGATCTGCTGCGCCGGGACGAACACGAGGCGCGCCCCCATCTCACGCGCCTGGGCGATGTGCAGCGCCATGCCGTCAGGGGCGTCGGGTGCGACCACCACCGTGTCGACGCGCGACGCATACGGCAGCAGCGAGACGTCGCCGCCGCGCCCCATCGCGCCGGGAAAGAACGCCGTGATCTGGTTGTCGTCGAGGTCGGTGGTGATGAACGCCGACGCCGTGGGGATGTCGTCGCAGCGCAACACCGTCGAGGTGTCGACGCCGGCGTTGCGCAGGGCGTCGTCGTAGGCGTCGAAGTCGGAGCCGACGGCGGCGCAGAGCAGCGGTGACTCACCGTGCAGCGCCAGCGTGTACGCGACGTTCGCGGCGGTGCCGCCGCGCCGCTTCTCCAGCCTGTCGACCAGGAAGGAGACGTTGATGAGGTGGGTCTTGTCGGGAAGGATGTGCTCCCCGAAGCGCCCGGGGAACACCATGATGGTGTCGAAGGCGACCGAGCCGGTGACGGCGACCTGTGTGCTCACGGGCCGCACAGCCTACAAGCTCAGCGCTGCGAGTCGCGGACCTCGCCGCTCGACACCAGCGGTGGGATGGGCGCGCCGCCCGCGGCGTGCAGCGACCAGCGGTCCTCGATGCGCGCCACCTTCCAGACCACGACGGCCCCGATCCAGGTGACCACGAAGAGGCCGACGATGAGGAAGCCGATGCGGTTGAGGTCGAAGGAGGCGATGAACGTCCAGACGCCGCCGTGCAGCGACAGCTTGTCGGCGAGGATGGAGAGCACCTCGACGCTGCCGACGATGAGCGCCACCGCGACGCTCAGCCCGGTGACGGTGATGTTGTAGTAGACCTTGCGCAGCGGCTTGGAGAAGGCCCAGCCGTAGGCGAACGACATGAAGGCGCCGTCGAGCGTGTCGAGCAGCGACATGCCGGCGGCGAAGATCACCGGCAGGCAGAGCACCGCGTAGAAGGGCAGCCCGGTGCTGGCCGCTCCCGCCGCGAGCGCCAGCAGCGCGATCTCCGACGCGGTGTCGAAGCCGAGCCCGAAGAGGAAGCCGAGCGGGTACATCTGCCACGACGACCTGATGGCGCGCGAGAGCGGTCCGAAGAAGCGGTTCATCAGCCCCCGCGCGTTGAGCTGGCGCTCCAGCTCGGCGTCGTCGTAGCGGCCGCGGCGCATCTCCCGGAAGACGCGCAGGATGCCCATGAGGATCACGAAGTTCAGCGCGCCGATGAGGAAGAGGAAGCCGCTCGACACCGCCGTGCCCACCACGCCGCCGACGCTGTGCAGCGCTGAGGTGCCGCTCGACACCTGGCCGACGATCGACTTGGCCGCGAAGGAGAGCGCGACGGCGAGCGCGAGCACCACCGTCGAGTGTCCCAGGGAGAAGAAGAAGCCCACCCCGAGCGGCCGCCTGCCGTCGGCGAGGAACTTGCGCGTGGTGTTGTCGATGGCGCTGATGTGGTCGGCGTCGAAGGCGTGGCGCAGGCCGAAGGTGTAGGCGAGCACGCCCACCCCGAGGCCCAGGGCGTTGGGGTACCTGGGGGCGACGAAGAGGATCAGCGTTCCCCAGCCCAGCACGTGCAGCCCGACGACCGCGGCGGTGAGGCCGGCGGCGCGGCGCCACTCGGCCGGGCTGAGGGCCTGTCGCGCGCTGCTGAGACGGGCGGCCGCAGCACCCATGGACGAGGTGTGGTCTCCGGGAGAAGGGGGCGGGAGGTCAGCCCGGCATCCTACCCCAGTTGCGACTGAGTTGCAAAAGCGAGCTTGGCGCGCTCGCGCCGGGCGTTCCGTGCCCCGGAGGGCGTGCGACGATCTGGGCATGGCCCTGCCCCGCCTCCACTCCCCCGCCTCCCCGGCGACGAGCACGGCCCCCCACCTGAGCGAGGCGGAGGCCAGCGTCGCCGAGGCGGTGGAGGTCTACCACCGCACCTACACCACCCTGCTGCGCAGCAGCGGCGAGATGCGCCTGCGCGTCCTGGAGATGTCGCACCGGGCGATGAACGCCAGCCTGCACCCGCTGGCCGCCTCGGCCGACCTCGACCTCGGCGCCTTCCTCTACGCGGTGCGCCGCCTGCCCGAGACGCTGATGGCCGCCCAGCGCGTCGTCATGGGCCAGTCGATCGAGGTGTTCGCGCGCAACGGCTTCGCCGCGCTGGAGTCGTGGCACGAGCTGAGCGCCCCGGGCCGCCGCCGCCGCTGGTACGACGACGGCCAGGGCACGCTCGCTGTGCTGATCGCCAGCGCTTCCGACGTCGACGACCTGGTGCCGACCCTGGTCGCCTTCCAGATCGAGTGGAACAAGCTCCACGCCCGGCTGCGATCCTCGGGATGGGACCAGCCGGCGCCGCAGACGCCGACCGCGGCCGAGTGCGCCGCCGCGCTGGGCGGTCGCGAGGACGACTGGGCGCAGCTCCTCGAGGTCTGGGGTCCCGGGTTCACGGCCAAGCTGGCCCTGGTGGCACAGCACAAGATGGAGCTGCGCATCCGCATGCTCGGCGGCACCCAGGTCGGCTACGCGCGGGTGACCCGGCGCTGGTGGGAGCAGGTGTCCGCGGTGCAGCGCGCCCAGGGGCTGCTCGACCGTCCCATGTACTTCGTCAGCAGCAACTCGCACTCGCTGGTCAACCTGGTGAGCGGCATCGCCCACCAGCGCGAGCGGGAGCTGGTCGCGTTCGTCCAGGACGTCGGACCCGTCGACATGCGCGCCGAGCTGGCCCGCTTCCGCCAGGGCCACACCGAGGGCGACTGGAACAACTTCCTCTACTACGCCGCCCGGCTCTGGTACCGGTCCGTCGACGACGAGTCGCCCGCGCACCGCGAGCGGCGCGAGCTGGAGCAGCGGCTGGGCATCTTCCACGTCAGCAGCCGCACCGCTCTCGACGTGGCGGCGCAGGTGATCGCGCTGGAATCGCTCGACCCGGCGCGCTTCGACCCGCGGCTCGGCTCCGTCGACGCCGCGGCGCTGCGGGCCAGCAGAGCGCTCATCGTCAACATCGACTACCCGCTGGGGCTCGCCGCATACAACATCCTCCGGGAGATCGCCGAGACCGCCGGAGAACTGCGCGGCGTCTACATCCTGGGCAAGGCGGCCACGCTCAACGCCGACGTCGGCGACGTCATGCTCAGCAACGTCATCCACGACGAGCACAGCGGCTCCACGTACTGGCTCGACAACGTCTTCAGCGTCAACGACATCGCCCCCTGGCTGCGCTTCGGCAGCGGGCTCGACAACCAGCGCGCGGTGACCGTCAAGGGCACCTTCCTGCAGAACCACGGCTACCTCGACTTCTACTACCGCGAGGCCTTCACCGTGGTCGAGATGGAGGCGGGGCCCTACTGCGCCGCGGTCTACGAGCTGAGCGAGTCGGGGCGCTACCCGACGGGCGAGCCGGTCAACTTCTCCAAGCTGCCCATCGACCTCGGCGTCATCCACTACGCGTCGGACACGCCCTTCACCCAGGCGCGCACCCTGGGCGCGCGCGGGTTGTCGTACTTCGGGATGGACTCGACGTACGCGGCGTCGGTGGCGATCATGCGGCGGGTGCTGAAGCTGGAAGGCGCCCTGCGCGAGGGCTGACGCGGTGTCCCTCATCGTCTGCGACGGCGTCGAGATCGCCTTCGGCGCCACCACCGTGCTGCGCGGGCTCGACCTGCGCATCGAGAGCCGCGACCGCCTCGCCGTGGTGGGCGCCAACGGCGCGGGCAAGTCGTCCCTGCTCGACGTCCTGGCGGGCGTCGCGGAGCCGGCGCGCGGCAGTGTGGAGCGCGAGCGGCGGCTGCGCGTCGGCTACCTGCCGCAGGATGCGCCCGAGCCCAGCGAGACGACCGTGCTGGCCGAGGCGATGGCGTCGCGCACCGACCTGGCACAGCTGCGCGAGGAGCTCAGCCGGCTGGAGCAGGAGATGGGTGCGGGGCGCGCCGACCTCGATGCGCTGATGCACCGCTACGGCGAGGCGCAGCAGCGCTTCGAGGCGCTGGACGGCTACGACCTCGAAGCCCGGGCGCGGGCGGCGCTGCACGGATTGGGGCTGGAGGACGAGGAGCAGCAGCGGCATCCGCGCGAGCTGAGCGGCGGCCAGGTGCGCCGCATGGAGATGGCCAAGCTGCTGCTCCAGGACGCCGACATCCTGCTCGTCGACGAGCCCACCAACCACCTCGACCTCGCCGGCATCGAGTGGCTGGAGGACTTCCTCCGCGACTCGCCGCAGGCGATGGTGCTGGTGTCGCACGACCGGCGCTTCCTCGACCGCGTCTGCACGCGCGTGCTCGAGCTGTCCCACGGAGTCCCCGAGGAGTTCCCGGGCAACTACAGCAGCTACGTGAGGCTGCGCACCGAGCGGCGGGCGCGGCGCGAGAAGGAGTGGGAGGCGCAGCAGCAGTACATCGCCCATCAGGAGGAGTTCATCCGTCGCTACAAGGCGGGACAGCGAGCCAAGGAGGCGCGCGGCCGGCAGACCAAGCTCGACCGGCTGGACCGGGTGGAGCGCCCACCCGAGGACCGGCGCCCGCGTCTGCGCTTCGCCACCACACCCGGCGCCAGCGTCCTGCTGCGGGCGTCCGAGGTTGCGGCCGGATACGACGGAAACGCCGTGGTCACCCTGCAGCGCGCGGTGGTCGCTCCGGGCGACCGTGTCGCCATCGTCGGCGCCAACGGCAGCGGCAAGTCGACGCTGCTGCACACCCTCGCCGGCGAGCTGCCCGCCGTGTCGGGCACGGTGACGCCCGGGGCGCGGCTGAGCATGCGCCTCTACCGCCAGGACCTCGGCCGCGACGAGGACGAGCGCATCGCGGCTGCGACGGCCGGCGAGCCGACGGTTCTCGACGCCCTGCTCTTCGACCATCCCATCGGCGAGGAGCGCGCCCGCACCCTGCTCGGCGCGCTGCTCTTCAGCGGCGACGACGTCGCCAAGCCGCTCTCCGCGCTGAGCGGCGGCGAGCGCGCCCGGCTGGCGCTGGGACGCCTCGCCCTGGAGCCGACCAACCTGCTGCTCCTCGACGAGCCCACCAACCACCTCGACATCCCCGCGCAGGAGGTGCTGGAGGACGCCGTCCGCCAGTACCAGGGCGGCGTCATCCTGGTCAGCCACGACCGCGCGCTCATCGACGCCGTGGCCACACGCGTCTGGTCGATCGAGGGCGGCCGGGTTCGCGAGGTGCTGGGGAACTACTCCGACCTGCAGCGCGCGCATCAGCGCGACGCCGCCGGCGAGAGCGCACCGCAGGTGCAGGCGAAGGCCGGGCCGCAGCGCCGGGCCGCGACGCCGTCCGCGACCAAGGGCGTCGTCGCCGCCGAGGGCCGCCGCGAGCGCGCCCGCGGCCGCCGCCACGGCGCCGAGGTGCGCCAGCTGGAGCAGGAGATCGCCGCCGTCGAGGCGGAGCTGAAGGACGTCAGGGAGCGGCTTCGCGATCCCCGCTCCTTCGCCGATCCGCGATCAGGCGCCGAGCTGGGCCGCGCCCACGACCGCCTCGAAGGCGCGCTGGCCGAGCTCTACGAGCGCTGGGCCGGCTCCGCCGGGGACGCTACGGCGTGATCTTGATCGTCCCCGCCGTTGCGTCGGTGCGCCCGAAGCTGTCGGTGACGAGGAGCCGCCAGGCGTAGTACACCGGCGATCCTGACCCGGTGGTCCAGACGTGCGCCACCGTCTGGCCGCTGGCGCTGCTGCCGTCGCCGAACGTCCACGACCAGCTCACGATGGTTGCGCCCGGCGAGGCGGACGACGCCGAGCCGTCGAGGGTCACCGACGTGCCGGTCCTGGCATGGCCGGCAACCGACGCCGAGGCCAGCGGCGGGTTGTCCGACAAAATGCTCACCGCGGCGGGCGCCGACTGCAGCCCCGCCGCGTCGACGGCGATCACCTCGGCCGTCCAGCGCCCGGTGGTGTACGTGCGCGTCACCGTGGGTGTGGAGGTCACCTCGTCAATCGTCCCGTTGCCGCTGAAGTCCCACATGTACTGGGCGATGGCGGTGCCGTCGGGATCGTAGGAGCCGGAGGCGTCGAGGGTCACCGTCAGCGGCGACCCGCCCACCGACGGCGTCGCGGCCAGCGCGGCGACGGGCGGTGCGTCCAGCGCGGCGAGGGCGGCCTGCACCGCGTTGTACGCGTTGACCATCCCGGTGCCGCACATGATCGCGGGACAGCCCGCCACCGGCGTCGCCGACCGGGCGATCAGCGCCTTCACCTGGTCCGGCGTCAGCGAGGGATTCGCCTGCAGCATCAACGCCGCCACGCCGGAGACGTGCGGCGTCGCCATCGACGTGCCCGTGGTCACCGTGTAGTACTGCGTCCACTGCGTCGCCACCATGCGCGGGTTCGAGGGATCGGTGAGGTCGAACGGCGTCGAGTTGGCGTCGGTGTACACGCCGGTGAGGGCGCGGTCGGAGGCGATCCATGAGCCGGGCGCGATCACCGTCGGCCCCGGCTCGTTGTCGGGACCGCCGCCGATCGAGGAGTACGAGGTGTCCAGCTGTCCCAGCTTGGTGGCCCCGCCGACGCTGATCACCCAGGGCGCCAGCGCGTACGCGCTCATCGAGCCGTAGGTCTGGTCGGTGCTGGTGAGGCTGGGCGTGCCCGCGGGGCCGCTCGGACCACCGGAGTTGCCCGCCCCCAGCACCACCACCATGCCCGCGTCGTGCGCCGCCTTGGTGGCGATGTTGATGGGGTCGTTGGGATCGAAGGCGATCGTCGAGTCGCCCCACGATCCGTTGACGACGCGGATGTTGTACTTCGCCTGGTTCTCGAGGATCCAGTCGAAGCCCGCGGTGGTGGCGATCATGTCGGTCGCCTGGCCCGCGCCGACGCCGATGAGGTGCGCGCCCGGCGCCACGCCCGTGTAGTAGCCGCCGCTCGCCGCCCCGGTCCCGGCCGCGATGCCGGCGACGTGCGTGCCGTGGCCGGCGGTGGTGTCGGTGTCGGGCACGTTCTCCTGGTAGAAGTAGGCGTTGGCGAAGACCTTGGTGTAGCCGGCGAAGAGCACGTTCTGCACGGTGTGCGTCGGGTAGGCGAGGTCGGGATGTGTGCCGTCGATGCCGGAGTCGAGGATGGCGATGCCCACGCCGGTGCCGTCGTAGCCGAGCTGGCTGCGCACCCGGTCGGCGCCGATGAGCGGCACGGACTCGTGGAGGAAGAGCTCCTCAGGGCGGTTCTGCCAGATGCCCGTGAGCACGCCCGAGCCCTGCAGCGCGGGCACCGTGGCGGCGGGCGCCTGCAGCGCCACCAGGGGCAGCTCCGAGTAGCCGACCGCCTGGGCGCCGAGCAGCTTCAGGGCGCTGACGTCGGACGCCGACGGGACGTGCGACAGCTCGCCGATCATGAGCAGCGGCTGGGTGGGCGGGGCCGTCTGCAGCGTCGCCGCCAGCATCGGGTCGAGGGTCGCCGGCGTCGCGGCGTGCGCCCGGAGCGCCGTCCCGGCGGGCACCGCGGCGCTGGTCGCCAGCAGCACGCCGAGCCCCAGCCGAAGCCCCCTCATTCCCCCACGCGACATGTGTCGCATGGTCGCGCGGGTCCGGCGACGGATCGGTCGCTTCCTGTCACGGGCGCGTGACGGCGGAAGCGAGACGCATGAAGGGCGCGCCGTCGCCGTGGCGCGGGTCAGCGAGGTGGCGCGATGGCCTGTGGCAGCCGCGCCGCCAGCGAGGGCACCGGCAGCGGCGGCAGCGGCCGGCGCCGGAGCAGCACCCACCAGGCGGCGAGCCACGCCAGGGCCGTCGCCGCCAGCGCGACCAGGACCGGCGGCACCCGGGGCGACGGCGAGGCCGCGCTCCTGGTAGCGCCGCCATGGCCCGTTCCGGACGCGCCATGGGGTCCGCCGCCGCGAGCCGTCCCCGCCGCACCCGCGGGCGCCGGCGAGGGGGTGGCCGGGGCGGTGCCGGTCACCAGGACCTCGCCCGACCACGTGCTGTCGGTCCAGGTGAACTGGTTCTGGCCGGGCGTGGTGCTGGTGCGGAGCACGAAGTAGACCAGGCCGTCGGAGCCGCTCTGCTCGGCGGCGGTGGCTCCGGCAGGTCCTGTGAGGTGCCCCTCGGCGTCGGCGGGCCCCACGCTGGCGCCGGGCCCGGGCACGGTGCCGACGCTGACCGACACCGTCCGCCCCGCCACCGGCTGCTTCTGCGCGTCGACCTCGTGGACGAAGTACACGTAGCCGCGGCCGGCCGCGACCGGCTGGAGCTGGTCGACCTTGTCGAAGGCGAGCACGGTCGTCGCCGGGCCGAGGGCGGCGGCGATGAGGGCGGCGAGCCCGATCGGAAGGCTCCGAGCGGTGCGCGGCACGGTGGTCCTCTGGTCTGCGACGAGCGGCGCCCCGATCCTAGACCCGGCCGGGGCCGAGCGCGCGCCGATTTTCCGAGCGCTCCACGGTCTGCGACACTGTGGTGACGTGCCCGAGCAGCCGACTCCGCCCATCCCGCAGCCATCCAAGGGTGCGGCGCTGGTCGACGCCGCCGGGATCGCGGCGCGCGTGGCGACGCTGGCCGCCGAGATCGAGGCCGCCTACGGGGAGCCGGCCGAGCCGCTGGTGCTGATCTGCGTCCTCAAGGGCTCGCTCTTCTTCACCGCCGACCTGGCTCGCGCCCTGCGGCTCCCCGTGCTCATCGACTTCATCGCGGTGCGCTCGTACCAGGGCACGCAGTCGGGCGGCTCCGTCGAATTGGTCAAGGATGTCGGAATCAACCTGCACGGCCGCGACGTGCTGGTGGTCGAGGACATCATCGACACCGGCCTGACCACCTCCTTCCTGCTCGACCACCTGGCCAGCCACCGCCCCCGCTCGCTGCGCCTGGTGGCGCTGCTCGACAAGCAGGCGCACCGGCTGCGCCAGGTCAGCGTCGACTTCCGCGGCTTCACCATCCCCGACCGCTTCGTCGTCGGCTACGGCCTCGACGTCGACGAGCGCTGGCGCAACCTCCCCGACGTGCGGACGGTGGAGGGCCGGTGAGGCGGGGCGGCCCGGGCTCGGCGGCGGCGCTGCCGGCGCTGCTGCTGGCGGTGACCTCGGTGTCCTTCTCGGCCATCTTCATCCGGCTGGCCGACGACCAGGCGGTGACCATCGTCTGGATCCGCATGGCCTTCACCGTGGCCCTGCTCCTCCCCTTCCTGCTGCGCGACGTCGCCAGGCGCGCCCTGCCGCAGACCCGCCACGACTGGCTGCTGGTGGGCGCCAGCGGGCTCTTCCTCGCCGCCCACTTCCTCACCTGGACCTACGCTCTGCGCTACACCTCGGTGGCCTCGTCGGTGCTGCTGGTGACGCTGCACCCGGTGCTGGTCGCCTGGCTGGGGCGGCGCATCCTCGGTGAGCCGGTGTCGCCGCGACTCGCCGCCGGCATCGCCCTGGCGCTGGCGGGCACGGCGGTGACCTCGGCGGGCGACTGGCGGCTCGGGGCGCGCGACCTCTTCGGCGACATGCTGGCGCTGAGCGGCGCGGTGATGTTCACCGGCTACCTGCTGATCGGGCGCACCGTGCGCTCGCGCACCGGCACGGCGGGCTACTCGGCGCCGGTGTACAGCGTCGTCGCGCTCTGCTGCGTGGCCATCGCGCCGCTCACCGGCAGCGCGATCATCCCCTCGGCGCGCACCGCGCTGGCCTGCCTCGGCCTGGCCGGCGTCTGCACGGTGCTGGGGCACACCGTCTTCAACTGGACGCTTCGCCACCTGCGCACCGCCCTGGTCTCGGTGTCGCTGCTCGGCGAGCCGGTGATCACCAGCCTGCTGGCCATCCCCATCCTCCACGAGCTGCCGCCCGGCCAGGCGGTGGCCGGAGGCGTGGTCATCCTCATCGGTCTCGGACTGGCGTTGACGGAGCGCGCGCCCGCGCCCGCGCGCGAGGCGGTGGAGCTGGCCACACCCGAGTAATCGACTCGCGATCCGGTGTGGCGCCCCACGTTGCCGAGCCGTGACCGCTTCGCGGGCGCGGACGTCATGTGCAGGTCCGACTATCACCTCAACGCACAACAGGGGTGCGCCAACGGGGAACGGTGGAGCGTTGAGGGAGAAAGGGACAGGTTTCAGGGTGGGCGGACGGCGGCGGCGCGGCCAGCGCGGCCAGAGCCTCACCGAGTTCGCGCTGGTGGCGCCGCTGCTGTTCGCGCTGGTGTTCGGCGTCTACGACTTCGGACGCGGCATGTCGGCCAACGTCACCGTCACCAACTCCGCACGTGAGGGCGCGCGCTACCTGGCCACCCACGCCACCGCCTGGCAGATGCCGGGTGGCGGCCTGCCCGCCTCCCAGGGTCGCTTCGGGACGGCATGCCAGGGAACCGGCAGCAACCCGAGCGCGCCCGTCGCCAACAGCGCGCAGGGCGTTGCCTGGCGGCAGCTCCAGGACGCCAACCTGGTGCTCAGCGCGGTGACCATGACGGTGCGCTTCTACGCGTCGAACAACGACCCCGCGGGGAATCCCCTGCCCAACGACACACTCACCTGCTCCGGCGGTGTGATGAGCGAGAGCAGCAGCACCTACACCCCGCAGTCAGGCGACTGGGTGCAGTTCGAGGTGCAGTACCACTACTCGCCGGTCACCCCGGTGATCAGCAGCCTGATCCCCACCGTGCAGCTCGACCAGGTGACCACCATGGTGCTGGAGTGAGGTCGCTGCCCATTCCGCGTCGTGGGGAGCGCGGGCAGGCGGCGGTGATCATCGCGCTCGGCGGCATCACGCTGCTGGCGCTGGTGGGCCTGGCCATCGACGGCGGCATGGCGGCGGGCGCCTACCGCCACGCGCAGAACGCCGCCGACGCGGGTGCGCTCGCCGCCGCGCGCCAGGAGCTGCTCAACGCCCTGGCGTCGCCGTCGCAGCCGTCGAACTCGACGACGCTCACCCCGGTGGCGCAGACGGAGGTGGCGCACAACCACGCCGCACTGCTCGACACCACCAGCGGGCCCACCGCCGACGCCGGCTGGGGAACCATGCAGACCGTTGACGGCATGGGGCTGTCGTACTCGCTGGCCGCCTCGCTGCTCGGCTCGCTGTTCACCAGCAGCCAGACCACGTACGTCCCCAACACCGCCAGCGGGCTGCAGGCGACCGGCGCTCTCGCCGACGTGTGGACCACCGCGGGCACATTGCTGCTGCCCGAGAACGCCCACATGGAGCTGGTCGGCGCGCACTCCACCGCCAGCATGCGGCTGCCCTCCGGCGGCGGCAGCATCGCCACCGCGCAGGTCGACCTGGGGATGGGCGAGGCGCCGGCCAACAGCCAGCTCGGCTACGCGTCCTGCTGGACGGCGACGGCGCAGTACACCGCGGGCACCGACGTGGTGGGACCGCAGAGCGCGTGTCCGGCCGGGACCATGCCTCCCGGGGTGACCATCGCAGGCGCCCTGGCCACCACACCGGGAGCCGATGCGCGCGTCGGCGCTGACGACCATCCCTCCGCGGCGCCGGTGACGCTCGCCACCGCCGTGGCCGGACAGGACGGAGTGATCGCGGTGGGCTCGGCGCTCGCCGGGTCGCGCAACGTGCTGGGCTGGAGCTCCAGCGGCCTGACCTCCTACAGCTCGACATACGCCCTCAACGTCTCGCTGACCATCCCCTCGCTCAACCTCGACGTCGGCGTCGACGTCCTGGCGATGCTGGCGGCGGTGAGCGTCGACTCGCTGGGGAACACGCACACCGCGTTCGTCTGCCTGCCCGCCAACGTCAGCGTCACCGACACCGTCTCGCACCTCACCACCACCGGGCAGCTGACGGCGTCCTGCACCGTTCCGGGGCTGTCGGTCGCGGGCGTCTCGATCCCCTGGGTGCAGCCGGCGTCGAGCCCGGTGTGCAGCACCGACAGCTCGACGGGCACCGTCTCCTGCGGCTACCAGACCTGCTTCCTGCACGCCTCCCTCGGCACCACGCCGTACCCGACGACCATCTGCCTCGGCGAGGACGACGTGGTGCTCGGCGCAACGCCCCAGACCATCACCAGCACCTGCCAGTCGTCGTGCGGCGGTGGCTCGTCGTCGAGCTCCAGCAGCAGCAGCACGTCGTCCGGCTCGACCACGTCGTCGAGCTCGACCACATCGTCGGCGACGAGCACCAGCACGTCGTCGACGGACGTCGACCATCACAGCTCGTCGAGCAGCAGCAGCTCGAGCAGCACCACCTCGACGAGCACCACGACGAGCAGCACCACGACGAGCGGCCCGCCACCCAGCCCGTGGTTCACCCAGTTCACCGGCACGGTCACCGTGTCGGCGCAGGTCGATCAGCCGACGTATTTCCTCAACGTCCTGGGCTGGACGCACACCACGCCCTCTGCGACGGCGAGCGCCGACCTCGAAGCCGTCGTCGACGAGTCGCAGGCCTCCTTCGCGGCGTCGCCCTTCGCCGTCCCCGACACGGCGACCAACATGGTCACACCACCCTACAACTACGAGCACCTGCGCCCGGGACAGACGTACTACCTCTACGGCCCCGCGATGCAGACGGATGACCCCGCACCGATCATGCCGAGCAGCTGGGAGGGGCAGCTCAGCGCGTCCTCGCCCCATCGCGTGGGCGACTACCTGAGCGGCTCGGCGACGACCACCCTGACACCCCAGCCCTACCTCCCCGACGGCTCGTACTACCTCGTGCCGATCTTCGACCCGCTGACCGGGTTCATCGAGAGCTACGGCGTGTTCGTCCCGGTGTCCGGGCATCCCAACTGGGGCACGCTGGTCAACTCGGTGCCGTCGTTCGCGGGCCAGCCCAACCTCCACGGCTACGTCGTCCAGGCCACCTCGATCCCGGGGTGGATCTCCTTCGACGAGGGCGCCGTGTCGGTCAAGCTGCTGCAATGAGGCGCGCACTGCGACGCCTCGTCGTTGCGCTGCTCTGCAGCGTGGCCGCCGCCGCGCTGGCCCCGGTGCGCATCGTCCACGCGTGCGACCAGGCCGCCTGCCTGCCCGTGCTCGCCGGCGTGTCGCCGCTGCAGGTGACGCTCGACGGCAAGGCGCTCCACATCACGCTGCTGGGGCAGAACCTCTCCGCCGTCAACGGAGTGATCGTCGCGCCGCTGGTGGCGCCGCAGGGCTGGGTCGCCTACAACGACCAGACACTGCTGGTCACCCTGCCGCCGACGATCGCGCCCGGGATCTACTCGGTGCGGGTGGTGTCGCCGGAAGGAGCCAGCGATCCCAGCATGGCGCCGCAGTTCGAGGTCTTCCCCGCACCGCCCCCACCGACGCCGTTCGTCAGGCCGGCGCCGACGCCGAAGCCGACGCCCGCGCCGACGCCACCGCTGCCCGACTCGGGCGTGGTCGCCCTGGCGCCGACGCCGTCAGCGCAGCCCAGCGCGAGCGCGGCGCCGCTGCTGGCGGCGGGTGCGCCGGCGGTGGCGCCCACCTCGGCGCCGATCGACATCATGGTCGGCCTGATGGCGGGCGCGCTGGTCTACATCCTCTGGGGCAACCCGCGGCGCCTGGACGGCACCTGGCGCAGCGAGCCGTGGCGGCACCTGGTCGGGCGCCCGGTGCAGGCGATGCACGTCGGCAACATCTGCCTCTACTGCGGGCGGCTGCACTTCATCGTGACCACACGGCGGGACCTGTGGCGCGCGGGCAAGTACTGCCGTCCCAAGTGCTTCATCAGCGCGGAGGCGACGCCGTCGCCGCTCGGCGACGAGGGACTGCCGGCTACCCGTGTGGCACCACGCCGCGCAGCGCACACGGACGGTTGCTGATCACGGCGGCGGCGCCCATGTCGACCAGCCGCCGGGCGTCGTCCTCCTCGTCGACGGTCCAGGCCATCACCGGCACCTCCTCGCAGAGCGCGGCGTCGACGCACCGCCACTGTGCCGCGAGCGCCGACGCTCCGCAGGAATCCAGCAGCGCCCGCGGGTGGTCGGGACGCGCCGCCACCAGCAGCGCCGTCTCCGCTCGGACGGCGCGCAGATGGTCCGCGTCGAACGCGAAGAGCACGACGCGCTGGCCCGGCGCCACCAGGTCGAGCACCGCCGCCGCCAGCAACGGCGCCACCGCGCAGGGCGGCTTCAGCTCCACCGCGGTGACGTGGTCGCGCAGAAGCGGCAGCACGTCGCGCAGACGGGGCACACCCGCGGAGTCCAGCTGCGCCGCCGTGTGCGCCGAGACCTCGCCCCGCGCGGCGGTGGTGCGGTCGAGGGTCGCGTCGTGGATGACGAAGGGCTCGCCGTCCGCGCTCACCTGCACGTCGAGCTCCACGCCGTCGGCCCCGCACCGCAGCGCCGCCAGGAAGGAGGCCACCGAGTTCTCGGCATGGTTGGCCGGATCTCCCCGGTGCCCGAGCAGCAGCGTCATACCGGGACGCGGGTCAGGAAGTAGAGGAGCTGGGCCGGCACGATGCCCATGAGCACGGTGATGATGAGCACGTAGAGCATCGCCGTGGCCGGCTGGTTGGCGCGGATGCGCGCGAAGTACAGGGTCAGCGCGTTGACCGCGGCGGTGAAGAGCACCCCGGACGCGACCACGAGCAGCCAGAACGGCACCGCGTAGTGCGCGGCGAGGAGGTCGTGCCGCGCGTCGGGATCGGCGGCGGCGAGGGCGCCGGCCAGCGCCGCGACCTGGATCCCGACCGCCACGAAGATGCCGTACACCGCGCGCCGCAGCGGGCGGAAGGTGAGGTCGGGCGCGATCAGGTACCAGTGGCCGAGCAGCATCCCCGCCAGCGCGCTGCCGCCCAGCAGCATCGCCGGCACGAAGGCGACCGCGGCGGTGAGCCCGCCGCCGAGCGGCTGGCCCAGCGCGAGCGCGGCCATGGCGATCGCCGTCGCCCCGCAGGCCACGGCGACACCGCCCACCACGCGGCGCGCCGCGTCGGTCCCCACGCCTGCGAACAGCGCGTAGGCCAGCGTGGCTCCGGCGAACCCGATGAGCCAGTGCACGAAGGACGCGTAGCGCCCGGCGTCGACGCCGGTGTCGAGCAGGCGCGAGGGCTCGGGGAGGACGAGCAGGAGCCCGAGGTCGAGGCCCATGATCACGACACAGATCAGGGCGGTGGTCCCCACGAACCCGCGTCCGACGTCGCCACCCAGGTCGCTGAGGAAGGCGGCCACCACGGTGCCGATGGCCAGCTCGGCCAGCACCAGCACGGTGACCAGCGGCGCCAGTGCGGGCAGGGACATCACGGAGATGCTACTGATGCCCCTCGCGCTGCCGCGCTTCGGAAACAGAGCCGCGCCGAAAGCTCGGATGTGGGATAGCGTCGGGGACCCATGACGGCACCCACGCCCCGCGAGGACGCTCCCGACGTCCGCAACCTGCTCGCCGAGCTGGAGGAGCTGGTCGACGACCTGGGGCTCGACTCCACCGCGCCGTCAGGCCGCGCCTCCGCCGAGCGGCCGCGCGATCGCCGCCGCGAGCGGCGGCTGGCCGCCGTCAAGGCCGAGCTCGCCGCCGCCGCGGAGGAGCTGCCGCCCGGGACCGAGGACGACCTGGGCGACGACCAGGACATCGCCCTGGCCGGCGACCTCGACCTCCCGGACCACTACACCATGCTGCCCGCCGACGCCGCCGAGCTCGCCGCCCTGGCCTCCGCCGTCTCCGGCGCACCGGGGACCGACGTGGAGCTGGTCCCCTTCTGGGAGACCGCCGACGACGAGACGGTCGAACGGGTGCCCCTCTGGGACGCCTTCAGCCCCGAGCTGGAGGCCAGGCCCGCACGCGCCTGGTCGCCCGCGGCGGCGATGGAGGTGGTCGAGCCGGCCGCCCCGCCCGCACCCGCCGCGGCACCCCGCCAGGCGCGCCTGGTGCGCGTCGCGGGCGCGGTGCGCCGCCGCCTCTTCACGGCGGTGACCGTCGCCGCCGTCCTGATCGCCGCGGCGGTGCTGGTGATCACCCACGTGCAGCTCGGGCAGACCAGCGGTCCGGCGACGCCCCAGGTCAAGGCGGCCTTCGAGGTGACCACGATGCGGACCGTCGACGCCACCTCGCCGTCGGACGTCGCCCAGGCCCCGACGCGGAGCAGCTTCCCCGCCGGGGTGACCCGCGTCTTCATGGACGTCGTCTACCGCAACGCGGCCCAGGGGGACACGCTCCGCCTGGTCATCTCGCTGCTGCCGCCCGCAGGCAGCGGGGGCACGCCGGTGCAGGTCGGCGACCAGACCCATCAGCTCCCCACCGGCGGCGAGATCGCCGTCACCATCCAGGGGCCGTCGAGCGGCTTCTCCCCCGGCGACTACACGGTGTCCGCCTTCCATGACGGGCACCTGGAGCAGAGCCTCACCTTCTCCGTCGAGGCGGCCCCGCCGGCGGTGCCGACACTGGCGCCGATCGCGCCGGCGGCGACGCCGCTGCCCTGACGCCCGCCGGGCGGCGGGTCACTCGACGGGCAGACCCTGCTCGGCCCAGGCGTCGATGCCGCCCGAGACGTTGACGCTGCGCTCGCGTCCGTGCCGCCGCAGGTAGTCGACGACTCGCGCGCTGCGGCCGCCCACCTTGCAGTAGACGTAGACGTCGCGGTCCGCGGGGATCTCCTCGAGACGCGCGGGCACCTGGTTCATGGGAATGTGCACGGCGCCGGGGATGCGGCCCTCGTTCCACTCCCACTCCTCGCGCACGTCGAGGAGCAGCGCGCCGCCCTGCACCGCCGCCTCGGCGTCGCGCGGCGACACCTCCGTGGGAACGCTGCTCACTCGGACTCTCCCTGCACTCCTTCCGCAACCCTGCGGTGGACCAGCCGAGTATACGGACGCCCGGGCAGGCGAGGCCGCCGCTCGGCGCCGGGCACGGGCCGGACGCGCGCGGTGAGGCGCTGCGAGACGGCGTAGACCAGCGGCACCGAGACCACCATCGCCGCCAGCCCGGCGGCGAAGGCGGCGCGCGTGGCGATGCTGCTGACCAGCACGCCGAAGTTCATGCCGAAGAAGCCGGTGAGGAAGGTGAGCGGCAGGAAGATGGTGGCCACGATGGTGAGGCGGCGGGTCTGCTCGCCGAGCCTATTGGACACACTTGACAGATACACGTCGAGCGCGCCGGTGACGATGTCGCGGTAGGAGTCGATCTGCTCGACCATGCGCACGGCGTGGTCGTAGACGTCGCGCAGGTAGAGCTGCGCCTCGGCGTCGAGGCGGGCGGCGCGGGGACCGGAGAGGAGCTGGAACAGGTCGCGCTGCGGCCCCAGCACGCGGCGCAGCGCGTTGAGCTCGCGCTTGAGCCGGAAGATGTCGGCGACGGTGGTGGCGTCGGCGCGCTCGACGATGTTGGTCTCCACCCTGTCGATCTCGTCGTCGACCTCGTCGAGGACGGGGAACATGGAGTCGACCAGCGTGTCGCAGATGCGGTGGAAGAGCCGGCTCGGCCCGCCCCGGCCCAGCTCGGGCCGCACCTCGCAGGCCTCGAAGAGCTTGCGCAGGGCGGGCACCTCGACGTCGCTGACGGTGGCGACCCAGGAGTCCCCCACCAGCAGGTGCACCTCGGAGAGGGTGAGCGTCCCGTCCCCGCCGCGGACGGCGCCGAAGAGGACGACGAAGAGCAGGGTCGGGTAGTCGTCGACCTTGGGGCGCTGGTTGCGGTGCTGCAGGTCCTCCATCACCAGGGGATGGGGGCGGAGCGCCTGCTCCAGCCAGCCGAGGTCGGCGGCGGCGGGGGCGGAGACGTCGAGCCAGAGCAGCCCGTCCTGCGCCGTCCAGGCGCGCACCCGCTCGACCGGCGGGAGCTCGACGTGGGTCCCGTCGACGCGCGCAGAGATCATCTGCGGGCGATGGTAGCCCGGGCGGCCGCGGGAGTGGCGGGGGTCATCGCGCGCTGCTACGCTGCGCCCACGTGAGCGTCGCCGCCGCCGTCCCCTCGCTCGACAATCCCTGGCTCAACGCCCAGGCCCAGTTCGACGCCGCCGCCGAGCTGCTCGGCCT
>Ga0070741_10001998_pt1 | contig 57307 bp, 53 predicted proteins | sample Coa_R1_4_FD_66440 | JGI IMG/M metagenome (GOLD analysis project Ga0070741, IMG submission 66440) | Surface soil microbial communities from Centralia Pennsylvania, which are recovering from an underground coalmine fire - Coalmine... | ecosystem: Environmental > Terrestrial > Soil > Unclassified ... | reverse complement strand
TATCACGATCGCCGACGGGCTCGGCTTGCGGCTGGTCCTGTTCGTCCTGTGCATGGGAGCCATGATCGTCTACACGCTGCGTTACGCCAACCATGTGAAGGTCAATCCTTCCGCCTCGATCGTCGGGATCGGGCGCGAGGACGCGCAGGTGGCCGCCGAGGCCGACAGCGACACGCTGCCACCCTTGAGCGGGCGGCACATCGCGGTAATCGCCATTGTGGCTTTCACCTTCAGCCTGCTGACCTTCTCGATCATTCCCTGGGGCGCGATTCTGAACAACACGAAGGTCGATCCCGTCACCCACCATACGCTCGTCAATCCGTTCCCCTGGGAGCTAGGCTGGTGGCTACCCGAGCTGACAGCGATGTTTGTCGTCATGGCGATCGTCGTCGGCGTCGTGGCCCGCCTGGGCGAGGCAGGCACCGCCAACGCGTTCATCAAGGGCGTCGTGGACTTTACGGGCCCAGCCGTCCTGGTCGCCGTCGCCCGCGGCGTGTCGGTCATCCTCACCAACACCAAGACGATCGACACCGTGCTCAATGCGATGGAGCGGGTAGTTGCCGGGACGTCCGAGGTGGTATTCGTGCTCTTGCTGTCGCTCGTGGCGCTGCCGCTCGCCTTCCTCATCGGCGCGGGATCGGCGGGCATGGCGCTGGTAATGCCAGTCCTGGCGCCACTCGGCGACTTCGCGGGCGTCTCGCGCGCCCTGGTGGTCAGCATCTACAACGCGATGGGCGGCTGGCTCAGCCTGCTCCTACCCACCAACGCCATCCTGGTCGCCGGCCTGGCGCTCGGGAAGGTGGGCTACGACCAGTACATCCGCTTCATCGCGCCCTTAACCGGCATACTCCTGGCGATCATCCTCGTCGTCCACCTGGCGGCGCTGCTCTTCTGAGCCCGAGGCAGCCCGGCCGCTTCCTTGATGCCGACTACGAGCGGCTCGGGACCACGTCGGCGGGGAGCGGGGGCAGCCGCTGCTCGATGGGCGGCAGGCCCGGCGGCGGCTCACCCGTGCCGCCTAGCTCGATCGTCGCCATCCGGGAGAGGTCGAAGACGCCCATCTGGTTGTACTGGCTGCCGAGCGCGACGGCCTGCGCGCGATCGGGCAGCGCGGTGGACACGTCCAGGTAGCTGTTGCCGTCCTCGTCGTTGAACCAGGTGCCGACGTTGTTGCGGGGATCGGCGAGCAGCGCCAGGTGGTCGGCGATGAACTGGCGGACGCGCGCGGCGTCCAACTCGGGGCCGGGCACCGCCTCGCTCAGCTCAGGGTACACGACCACGACGTATAGCGCCTGGCCGGCGAGGTCGCCGCGATAGAGGTTGACCGTGGCGCCGCCGTTCGCGTGGTGCAGCGCCGCCACCTGCGCGGCCACCGCGTCGAGGTCGAGCGTCGGGGGCAGCGGCTGGGCGGGCGCCGCCTGCGCGTCGGGGGCCGCGAGCAGGCGCGCGGGCGGGCTCGCCAGGCACACGGCGGCCAGCGCGAGGACGGCCAGCGCGCGCCAGGCGAGCGGGATCCGGGCGGATCGGGGCTGGCTCACAGGGTCACCTTCGGGCGGGCGAGTGGTCAGGCGCCGGCCGGGGCGGCGACGGGCTGGGCGCGGAAGCGGGGCATGACCTCGCGGGCGAACAGCTCCAGCGAGCGCCGCGCCTTCGCGTGGTCGAGGCCGCCGAAGGAGAACGTGCAGTCCACGCTGGTGAGGCCGAGCGCGGCCGTGGCCTGCTCCAGCACCGCCGCGCACTCGTCGGGCGTGCCGACGCAGACGCGCGCCCCGGCGATCAGCGCGTCGATGTCAATGCCTTCGGCCGTCAGGTCGTAGGCGACCGTGCCCTGCGAGCGCGCCAGGTTGTTCTGCGCCACGTAGCGAGTAATGGCCTCGGCGCCGACGCGCCGCGCCTCGACGGGGTCTTCCGAGCAGTACACCTGGTAGTGCGTCGCGATCTGGAGCGTCTCCGGCGCGAAGCCGCTCGCGGCGGCCGCCTCGCGGTAGTGGCCGATCAGCTCGGCCAGCTTTTCCAGCGTGAAGACGTAGACGACGGTCAGCAGGCCGTAGCCGCGGCTGCCCACCCAGCGGAACGTCTCGGGCGTGCGCGTGGCGGCGCCCCAGACCGGCGGGTGGGGCCGCTGGAGCGGCGTCGGCCAGACGGACACGTCATCGAAGTGGAAGAAGCGGCCGTGGTGGCTGAACGGCTGGCGCTGCCAGGCCGTGAGGACCACGTCGAGGCTCTCGTGCAGCCGCGCGTAGCCCTCCTCGAACGGCACCTGCATCGTATCGTAGTCATACTTCATGAAGCCGCGGCCGACGCCCAGCTCCAGGCGGCCGCCCGAGAGCTGGTCCACCATCGCGTAGGCCTCGGCCGCTTCGAGCGGGTGGTGCAGCGGCAGCAGGGCGACGGAGGTGCCGAGGCGGATGCGCGACGTGCGGCGCGCGAGGGCGGCGAGCAGCACCGGCGGCGACGGGATCATGCCGCCGTAGGCGTGGAAGTGGTGCTCGTTCACCCAGGCGCTGTCGAAGCCGAGCGCCTCCGCCTCGGTGAGGAGCCCCAGGATGTGCTGGTAGAACTCGGCGAGCGAGCCGTCGCTCTCGGCGAAGTAAGTGGGCAGCGCGAAGATGCCGAACCGCATGCTTACTCCCTGGTCGCCACTGCGCGCCGCCCGTCCCGGACGGCAGCCACGACGCGCCGTCGGGCGGTCAGGCGACACGCCGCTCCGTCAGCGCCCAACCGCTTGCTGGTAGTAGGAGACATCGTAGAAGCGGGCGACATCGTTGCCCATCGGCAGTGGATAGCCGAACTGGGTGCGAAGCCCGATCACACTCTCCAGGCCGGGCACGTTCAGCGCCCCATCCGAGGATAGCTCGTCCACCGCGCGGGTGGCGGCCTCGCGAGACGTGCCCTGCGTGGCAGAGACCAGCTCGATCGCGGCCTCGCGGTTCGCGTGGACCCAGCGGTTGCCGGCCGCCCAGCCGCGGATGAACCGCACGACCTCGTCGCGGTGCTGCTGTGCCCAGGGCCGCGTCACCGCGAACACGCCGCCCGGGTAGTCGGGCAGCACCTCCCGCTGGTCCGCCACGCGCCGCAAGCCGGCCGCTTGCGCCCGCGCCTCGAGGTCGCTGCTCATAATGCCCGCGAACGTGTCGCCGCGCGCCATGGACTCCAGGCGCAGCGGCGTGCCGCCGACCGCCACGAACTCATAGTCACCGCGCGCCAGATCGAGGTCGTGGGCGAGCAAGATGCGCCGGAGCACGAGCGCGAAGGCCGTGTCCACCGCGTCCACGGCGAGCGGCTTACCGCGCAGGTCGCTCCAGTCCTGGATCTCCGGCCGAACGTACACGGGCAGGTTCACCCCCGCCGACGGCTGGACGATGGCTACGATCTCCGGCCCGCCGTCACGGCCGGACCAGGCGAGCACGTTGTCGAAGGCCGTCGAGGCCACGTCGTATTCGCCCTGGCCCAGCCCGCGCATCTGCACGGTCGAGTTGGGCGTGATAATGATGTCTACGTCGAGCCCCTCGGCGGCGAAGAACCCGCGCGTCTGGGCAGCAAGCGTCGCCGCATCGGTCGTGAAGGTGATCAGGCGAAGGGGCTGTAGTCCCTTCTGGGCGGCCGGGCCGGCCGACACTAGCACTGGCGAGAGCCCGACAAGGGCGATGAGCACGACCAGGACGCCGAGCAGCCAACGGTGACGCATGTTCATCTCCCCCTCCTGGCAGCCGAGGCTTTGCGCGCCGACGTGGCAGGCCGGCGCTATTGGGCCGCCGCTTGCTGATAGTACGACACGTCGTAGTAGCACGCCACGTCGGCGCCCATGGGCAGCTTGAAGCCGAAGCGGGTGCGCAGGTCGAGCACGCTCTGCAGGCCCGGCACGTTGAAGGCGCCGTCCGCGGACAGGAAGTCCACGCTCTCCGTCGCGGCCTGGCGGGTGGTCTTCTGCTCGCTCGCCACCAGCTCGATCGCCGCGTCGCGGTTGGCGTGGACCCAGCGGGCGCCGTCGAGCCAGGCGCGGAGGAAGTCCACGACCAACTCGCGGTGGCTCTCGCCCCAGGCGCGGGCGACCGCGAACACGCCGCCCGGGTAGTCGGGCAGCACCTCGCGGTGGTCGGCCAGGCGCACCATGCCGGCTGCCTGCGCCTGCGCTTCGAGCTGCGTGCTCATCATGCCCGCGTAGGTGGCGCCGCGCTGCATCGAGGCGAGGCGCGCCTGCGTATTGCCCTCGGCCACGAGGGAGTAGTCGCCGCGGTCGAGGTCCAGATCGTGGGCCAGCAGGATGCGGCGCAGCACGAGCGCGAACGCCGTGTCCACCGCGTCGGCTGCGAGCGGCTTGCCCTTCAGGTCGGCCCAGTCCTTGATTTCGGGGCGCACGTACAGCGGGAGCATCTGGCCGGCGTTCGGCTGCAGGACGCCGACGATCTCCGGGCCGCCGTCGCGGCCGGACCAGGCGAGCACGTTGTCGAAGGCCGTCGAGGCCACGTCGTACTCGCCCTGGCCCAGCCCGCGCATCTGCACGGTCGAGTTGGGCGTCTCGGTCAGCTCCAGGGCGATGTCGTGCTGCGCGAACAGGCCGCGCGCGCGGGCCGCGACGGTGCCCGCGTCCGCGCCGAAGGTAATCAGCCGCAGGGTCCGCATGCTTGTCTCCTCTTCTTCTGTCCAGCGCTAAGCACCCGTACAAATCAGCCTGGAGGCCTCTAGTGCCTTGTCACGCCTGAGCTGCTAATCAATCACGCCGGCCTGAAGGCCGGGCCAGGAACAGCCGCCCTGTGGCCCGCCGTTCACGGCGGCCGGCAAGCCAGCAGTTCACATGGAACAGACCACTAAGGGCCGGTCACCCCCAGCTCCGCGGCCACCTGCCGCGTGATGCGGAAATCGCTGATCTGGTCGGCGGTCACGTCGTCGCCGGCGGCGCCGGTGGCGCGCAGCATGGTCAGGAACGTCTGAAGCTGCGCCTCGGTCGGCAGGCCGTTCGGCGCGTAGGTGTCGCGCACGCGGTCGAGGGCGACGCGCGCCTCCTCAGGCGGGATGCCGACCCAGCCCGCGATGAGGTCCACCACGTCGTCGGCGTGCGCGGGGTCCTTGAGGTACTGCACGCCGCGGATCGCGCCGCGCACCAGGCCGGCAATCTCGTCGGGCGCGTCGCGCAGGCGGTCCTGGTTCGTGCCCAGCCCGGCCAGCGGCACCTCCAGCACGTCGCCCACCGCCAGCAGCACCCGCAACCCCTGGCGCTCGGCCACGATGTCGGCAGGCACCGGCAGCACCGTCGCGTCGGCCGCGCCGCTCAGCACGCCGGCCAGCCGGTCGGTCTCGCGCCCGAGGGCGAGCACGGTGGCGTCCTGCACGCCGAAGTGGTCGAGCGCCCAGCGCACCTCGAAGGCGGTCAGGTCGCCCAGGCGGAACACGGCGACGCGCTTGCCGGCGAGGTCGGCCATCGAGCGCAGCTCTGGCCGGCCGACGATCTGGTGCTGCAGCTTACTGGCCGAGAAGAGGAAGATGCGGAGCGGCGCGCCCTGGGCCGCGGCGCTCGCCACGGTCGAGGGCGTCGTCGTGTAGCCGACCTCGCCGGCCAGGATGGCCGTGGCGCCCAGCTCGGGCGCGAGCGGCACCCACTCGACCGTGATGCCCTCGGCGCGGAACAGCCCGCGCTCGTCGGCGATCCGCAGCGGCAGCAGGCTGAGCGACGCGGCCGGCATGGCGATGCGCACGGTGCGCGGCTCGGGCGGGGCGGGGGCGGCGGCGGTCCCGCCACTGGCGGCGGGCGCGCTCGTCCCGGCCGGGGGCGGGGCGGCCGGCGCGGCCGCGGGCGCGCACGCGGCGCCGCACAGCGCGAGAAGGATTCCCAGGACGAGCGCGCGACGCCGCATGCCCTCGTCTCCCACGGATACTTGGATGCCGCCGCGCGGGACGCCGTGCCCCCGGGGCACGGCGAACGCGGCCGTGGCCGAGTATAACAGAGGGCACAGCGGACGCCGCGTCGAGGTGGCGACAGGAGGGACCCGCGATGAAATTCGCGCACATGAGCCATATCTGGCGCAAGCCCGGCATGGCGCCAGCCGATCGCTACGCGCAGCTCTGGCGGGAGCTGGCGCTCTGCGACGAGCTGGGCTTCGACTACGCCTTCGCCGTGGAGCACCACACCTGCCCGACCGAGAGCCTGAGCCCGTCGCCGCCGCTGTTCGTGGCCGCGGCCGCCGCCCATACCCGCCGCATGCGGCTCGGCGCGATGGGCTGGCTGGCGCCGCTCTACGACCCGCTGCGCGTCGTGGAGGAGGTAGTCGCGCTCGACAACATGACGGCGGGGCGGCTGGACGTGGGGCTGGTGTCGGGCGTGTCGCCCGACCAGCTCCGCGCCTACCAGGGCGACTACGCGCACCGCCGCGAGCGCACGATCGAGTGCTACGAAGTGCTGAAGGCCGCCTGCGCCAGCCCCGCCGGCTTCAGCTACGAGGGGCCGTACCACCACTACGCGAACGTGCCGCTGCAGATGGCGCCGTACCAGCAGCCGCGCCCGCCGATCTGGCTGGAGACGCGCGACCCGGCCACGCTCGCCTACTGCGCGGCCGAGGGCATCCACACCGGCTACGTCCACTATCTGCCGCGCCCGGACGCGGCGCGCGTGTACCGCGAGTACGTGGACCAGTGGCGCGCGGCGGGTCACGCCGAGAAGCCGAACGTCAACTACTGGATCCTCGTCTACGTGGACGAGACGGACGACCGGGCGTGGGAGATCGCCGGGCCGAGCTGGGTGCAGGTGTACACGGAGGCGCAGCCGGTGACCGGCCTCATCGAGAGCCGGCGGCGGCGCGGCGAGCTGGGTGGCGCGGTGATGCTGGAGCACTTCACCGACATCCCGTACATGCGCGAGCACGGCATCGGCCTGATCGGCTCGCCCGAGACGGTGGCCGCGAAGCTGCGCGCGTACGCCGAGGAAGGGCTATTCAACACGCTGCTCGGCGAGTTCAACTTCGGCTACCTCAGCGAGGAGCAGGTGATGCGGTCGCTGCGCCTGTTCGGCGAGGAAGTGATGCCGCGCCTGCGGGCCTACGAGCCGTACTAGGGCGGTACTTCCGTCCGTCCCGCACGCGTACCTTCAGCCGTTCTGCTCGGGCGTGAGAGGCCCTCTCACAGCGCGCCCCTCCTGCCGACAATGGTGGTGGAGGCACACTCCGGGACTCCATCGCGTGGCAGGGATAGGGACCGCGCAGCAGCGCGCAGACAGGGAGGACGCCATGGAACGGACCCGCATTCAGCCGCAACCGCAGCCCCCGGCCGCTTTGCTCGGCAGCAAGGACGGCAACGGCGCCGGCGACCACGACGAAGCGTTCCGCTTCGGTTATCGGCCGAGCGTCCGCTGGACATACCCGTTCAACATCTCGCAGTACAGCCGCCTGCTGATCCTGCGCGGCCGCGTGCAGGACGGCGAGTACGCCGCCGACCTCGGCGACGGCAGCGCGGCCTAGCCCGCAGCGGTTAGACGACCACCCGCCGCGCGCCGAGATAGAGCGCGTCGAGGCGGGCGTTGTAGGCGGGCGCCGTGGGATCGAGGCTCTGGATGCAGACGCCGCGCGGCGGCTCGCCCAGCGCGTGCAGGTAACCGGCGCCGCCCAGCGCCAGCGCCACGTGGACGATCGCGCCGTCGCGCGCGAAGAACAGCAGGTCGCCGGGCGCCAGGGCCGCCCGCTCGACGGCGACGGGCAGCGCGGCCCACTGCTGGTCGGCGTCGCGCGGCAACGGGTACCCGCTCAGCGCATAGGCGAGCTGCACGAGCGCCGAGCAATCAATGCCGCGCACGGTGCCGCCGCCCCAGAGATACGGGCTGCCGAGCAGCCGCCCCGCCACCGCCACGGCGTGGGTCGCCGGCTGGCGCGGGAAGGGCGCCGCGCGCGGCCGCCCCTCGCCGGCGGCGCGCGCCAGCCACGCCGCTCGCCCGCCCGGCAGCATGACCCGCCACCGCCCTCCATCTTCCGCCAACAGCGGCAACACCGTTCCCAGGTACGCCTCGTCCAGGATGTCCTCACCATCAGGGGCGGCGTAGAGCGGCGCCGCGAGCGCCGTCACGAGGAGGAGGCGCTCGGTCGTCTCAGGCGCCGGCGACGCCAGGTCGGCGCGGTCCATCCAGCCCTCGTAGTCGGGCAGGCGCACGCGCGCCCAGGCGCCGCGCGTCTCCAGCACGACTGCTGGCCGGCCGAGCAGCGCCTGCGTAAGCCGATCGTCGTCCGCGCCGCGCTCGGGTCGCGCCCAAATGTCGGCCACGCCGCGCGCCACTTGCAGCACGGTCTCCCCTGTTGCCTTCCCGCTGATTACTGTGCAGCTCGCCATTCGCCGCTGGCCGGTGGCTACGCAGCCTTGTCAGATGCTACCACCGGCTTGGTCGCGGGAGCCGCGGAGAGATGCCTGGTTGGTGCTACCAGTTGCAGAACGGTTCGGCGCAGCAAGCAGCGCCCCTATATCATGCTAGGTGTAGGAGCGTTGAGGGCTGTGCTCTCAACGAACTGGCATCAGGAATTCTGGAAACTGCTCTAAACTGCGAATGGCAGAAGCCGCAACTTCGTGCGGAGGATGACGAGATGGCAGAGGACGAGCGGCCCGTCCCCGGGCAGCGCTACGGGCGGCTGGGGCAGAAGCGGCCACGCAGCGCCTTCTTCTGGGAAGCGGTGGACCCGAAATGGCACGAGCTGTTCCAGGCTTACGTCGAGCGCGGCATGTACCGCCGCGAGGTGCTCGATCAGAAGACGCGCGAGCTGTGCGCGGTGGCCGCGCTGACGGTGCTCAATCAGCAGGGCGCGCTCGGCCGGCACATGCTGAGCGCGCTGGACTACGGCGCCAGCCAGGACGAGGTCATCGAGGTCGTGCTGCAGATGAGCGTCTATGGCGGCTTCCCCGCCACCCAGGCCGCGCTCAACACCTTCCGCGCCACCCTCGCCGAGGTCGGCGAGCCGGCGCAGCGGAAGGGGTAAGCGCCCGCGTCTTTACGCGAGCGGCGCGGGCGCGAGGGGCGCGGCCGGCGCCAGGCGGGCCGGGCGCGGGCGGCGGGCGCGGCGGGCGGCGGGCCGCGGGCGACGCCCCGTGAGGCCGAGATTCGCGAGGATGGCCGCCACGGAGCGCGCGCGGTTCAGCGTGTAGAAGTGCAGGCCGGGCGCGCCGCGGGCGAGCAGCTCGCGGCATTGCGCTGTCGCGACCTCGATGCCCAGCCGCGTGACGGCCTCGTCGTCGTCGGCGAGCGCCTCCAGCCGCGCGAGCAGCGGGGCCGGCAGCCGCGCGCCGCACAGCGCCGTGAAGCGCTTGATCTGCGCCGTGCTGAGGATCGGCAGGATGCCCGGCACGAGCGGCACGCGCACCCCGAGCCGCTGCTGCAAGTGGTCGGCGAAGGCGAAGTAGTCGGCGTTGTCGTAGAAGAGCTGCGTGATCACGAACTCGGCACCCGCCGCCACCTTGTCGGCCAGGTAGGCCCAGTCGCGCTCCCTGTTCCCGCCGCACTGGATGTGCCCCTCGGGGAAGCCCGCCACGCCCACCGAGAAGCAGTCGTAGGAGCGCACCAGCCGCACCAGCTCGTGCGCGTAGGCGGGGCCATCGGGGGCGGGGCGGAACTCGACCTCGCCGGCGGGCGGATCGCCGCGCAGGGCCAGGACGTTCTCGATCCCCAGCCCGCGCGCCTCGTCGAGCACGCCGCGGAGCTGCGCGTAGCTCGCGCCCACGCAGGTGAGGTGAGCCATGGCCTCGAGGCCGAATTCGTGCCGGGCGCGCGCCACAATGCCGAGCGTGCGGTCGCGGGTGCTGCCGCCGGCGCCGTAGGTGACCGAGATGAAGTCAGGCCGAAGCGCGCACAGCGCCGGCAGCGCCTGGCTGAACAGCGTCGCCTCGGCCTCGGGCGTGCGCGGCGGGAACAGTTCGAAGGAGATGGTGGGGCGCCCGAGTGCCCAGTTCGCGGCGTAGATGTCGGCGATCCGCATGGCCGGCTTCCTCCCCGTCGGGCGGCGCGGCCCCCGCGGAGCCGGCCCACGACGTGGTATTAGCCTACCGGTGGGCGCCGGATAACACCAATAGCTTTTTCTCGCCGACAGGGCTACTTGCAGCTTATCGGGAGGCTGCCCGCCCGGGCGCGGGCTATTCCTCCTCGTCTTCCTCTTCGCCCCAGTCCGCGGAGATGCTGAACGCCGCCACCTCGTCCATCAGCACGGCGTCCATGTAGAAGTCGTCGTCGTACCAGTAGGCGAAGGTGCGCACCTTGTCGCTGCCCAGCTCGCTGGCCAGCGACTCGCCGTAGGTCCGGATGGCCTGCTCGGTGGCCGGGCCATTCAGGAAGTCACGCACCTCGATCGCCTCACCCGAGCGGAGCGTAAAGGTGATGTTGAGCGCCTGGGGCAGCTCCTCTTCGCCATTGGCAGCATCCTCGGCGCCGCCGGCAATGGGGCGCAGCGCGAACGCACCGCACCCGGGGCACCGAGTGGCCCAGCTCGCCTCGATCATCTGGCAACGCGGACAGAGGCCCATCGCTCCTCCCGGGGCCAGCCCACCGCCGAGCTGGCACGTCGTGATGAAGTGCTGAGTGCTGAGCGCTGAGAGCCGAGTGCCCCACGCCTCTCACTCGGGACGACCATCCCTTAGTCTATCTTATTCGATCCGGGGCAGAATGCCCGCCGGGCTATGACCCCGCGAAGTACTCGCGGATGCCCTCGGCGTAGCCACGCGCCAGCGCGTCGAGCGTGGCGTCCTGGCGCAGCGCCGCCGCGTCCTGGGGATTGCTGAGGAACAGCCCTTCCACCAGCGCGCTCGGCTGTGGCCCGCGCAGCGAGAAGAAGTGGCCGTAGGGCTTGCCGGCCGTGAGGTCTTCCTTCACGCCGCGGTCGAGCGCGTCCACGCCGGCGGCCTGCAGCTCGCCGACGACGTGCGCCTGCAGCGCCGCGGCCAGGCGCCGGCTGTCGGGGCCGAAGTTGTCGCCGTTGTAGTACGTCTCCGTGCCGCGGATGGCCGCGTTCGGATGGCCATTGAAGTGGATAGAGACGAAGATGCGGGCCGGCGCGACGGCGGCGATGCGCGCCTCCTGCTCGAAGCGCGTGCGCGTCGTGGGGTCGGGATGCGTCATCGCCGTGAGCGGCCGGTTGTCGGTGCGGCTCAGCGCGACGCGCAGGCCCTGGGCCTCCAGCAGCGGCCGGATGCGCAGCGCCAGCGCCAGCGTGAGGTCGGCCTCGCGCAGGCCCCCGCCGGCCGCGCCCACGTCGGCATCGCTGTGGCCGGGATCGAGCCCCACGTCAACCGGCGTGTCCTGGGCCGCGCCACGCGCCCAGACCGCCTCGCGCGGCGCCGCGAGCGCGGCGGCCGCCAGCACGACCAGCAGGACCAGCAGCAGCGGGCGGCAGCTCCCCTCAAAGCGGCGTCGCATCGGCTTCTCCCTGCCGGGGCCGGTCGCGCTCGCGGCGCCGGCCGCGCCGCGCCGCGCCGGACGGCTCCTCCTCCGGCGGCACAGGCTCCAGCCCGGGACCGTGCAGCACGACCTCGCCGCCAGTGGCCAGTGTCACCGTCACGCGCTCCCACAACACCTGTACGGCCACCACGCGCCCCGGCCCCCGCGCCGTCGCGACCGCCTGGCCCAGCGCGGGCAGGCGCAGCTTGCGCTCGAGGTAGTCGTGGTTGCGCGGGCCAAGGCTGGCCGCGAGCCGGGCGACCAGGCCCGCCCGCGCCTCCAACTCGGGCGGCAGCGGTGGCGTGTGCGGTGGCCCGACGAGCGCCGCGGCCAGCCCGAAGCGGCCCGCCGCGCTCGCGCCCAGGGTGCTGCCCTCGGCCGTCGCGCGCGCCCGCACCGCAGCTTGGTCGTCTACGGCAGCGGCCGTCGGCCCCGCCAGGCGTCGCGCCACGGCCGTCGGCCGCTCGGGTAGCTCGTCGAGCACCACCTGATCGGGCGCGATCACGACCCATCCCTGCCGCACGCCCTCGGCCGTCTCGACCGCCACCCGGTCGCCCACAGTTAGGGCCTCCGCGGCCGCGTAGTAGTGGACGCGCCCCGCCCGCTCGAAGCGCACGCCGACCATGCCCGCCATCTCGCTCCCCTCTGCCGTCAGCGCGTGTCGCTCTCTCAAGCCCGCGGCAGGACCAGCAGCAGCGCCTCCAGCGCCAGGCGCGGGTGGACGTTCGCGTCGAGGTCGGCAAGCGCCTGCTGCACGCGCTCCAGCGCCGCGCGGCACATCTTGGCGTCGCCGCCGAACGCGGGGCCTTCCGCCGGCGCTGCCGCCCCTAGAGCGGCCAGCAGCCGGGCGCGCCACCAGTCGCGCCACGTCGCCAGCGTCTCGCGCACGGCATCGGGATGGCTGCTCCAAGTTTCGGCCAGCGTGGCGCCCAGACGCAGCCGGTCCAGTGTAGAGCCGCCGAGCGCCGCGCCAAGCTGGACGAGGTGCTGGTCGTGCGCCGCCAGCACCGCCGGATCGGCCGCCGCGCGCAGCGCCCAGCCGATGTGGCCGGCAGCGAGATCGGCCAGCCGTTCGGCCTGCGCGGCGTCCAGCCCGGCCGCCGCCTGGAGCTGCGCGACCACGGTCGCCCAGGCCAGCGGGCGCAAGCGCAGGTGCTGGCAGCGCGAGACGACGGTCGGCAGCAGGAGGCTGGCGTCAGCGGCGGTCAGGATTAGGACGACGTTCGCCGGCGGCTCCTCCAGCGTCTTCAGCAGCGCATTCGCCGCCGGCTCGCTCAGGTCCTCGGCCTCGCGCAGGATGTACACCTTGTGGCGCGCTTCGAGCGGCTTCAGCGCCACGTCTTCGCGCAGCTCCTTGATCTCGTCGATGCCGAGGTTCTTCTTGTCGCTCGGGCGGACCAGCGTCCGCACGTCGGGGTGCAGGTCGCGGGCGATCAGGCTGCAGGGCCGGCACTGGCCGCAGCGCGGGGGCCGCAGGCAGTTCAGAGCCTGGGCAAAGGCGCGCGCGAGCGTGTACTTGCCGATGCGCGGCGGCCCGCTGAACAGATAAGCATGGGCAAGAGTGCCGTGCGCGAGGCTGCGGTCCAGTAACGCCACCGCCCACTCGTGGCCCGCGATGCCCCAGGCGCCCGCCGTGTCGATCGCCACGTCGCTCATCCTCGTCGTCGTCCGTGGGAACGCGGACCGCAGTCCAACGGTAAGTATCGCGCATCGCGCGGCACCGATACAGCCCCGCAGATGGCATAATTCCTGCAAACGAGCAGCCTGAGGCGCGGGGCGCGCCGCGGCCATGCAAGGAGGACGCCGATGTTCGGGTTTCTCTTCGGTATCGCGCTCGGCGTGATCGGCAAGATGGTCTACGACATGTTCCGCGACCAGGAGGTGCCCGAGGGCGCCGCCGACGTGCAGCGCCGCGCGGCGTCGCTCCTCGAGGAGACCCGCCAGATCCTGCAGGACGTGCGCGCGGAGATTCGCGCGGTGGCCGACGCGGCGCGCGAGAGCGCGACCGATAAGGCCAGCCGCCTGGCCCGCGCGACCAGCACCACGCCCGCCGGCAGCGCGAGCGGCGCCGACGGCGGACAGGCCAGCAGGGGCAGCGGCGCCGAGTCGGGGGGCAGCAGCAGGGCCGAGAGCAGCCCCGCCAGCAGCAGCGCTCCCGGTGGCAGCGGTGGAACCAGCGGTGCCGAGTCCCCGGGCAGCGCCGCCTCCTCGGGCGGCTCGGGGGCCTCAGGCGGCAGCGGCTCCGCGACGGGCGGATCGCGTGGCAGCAGCGGCGCGGGCGGCGGGTCGTCGAGCGGCAGCGGTGGCTCGTCAGCCGCCGGCGGGGGGTCCACGAGCGGCGGGGCCGCCGGCAGCGGCCAGTAGCCACCGCTTCCGAAGCGAATGATGCCGGTCGGCGCGCGTTCGCTGCCCGGTGGGACGCCGTGCGCCATCCAGTCGCCCCCGAGCCATCCTGACCGCCGCGCGCGCTGGGTCTATGCATCCAGGCCCGCGGCGGTCAGGATGGCTCGGGGAGCGATTGTGCCACGGCGTCGGGCGGCAGCGCGCCCGGGAGCGAGATGAAGCGGAGGGCGAGCAGGCCGCTCGCGCCGAGCGCCATCTGCGCGGTGAGCGTCACCAGCCGGTAGAGGACGAGCACCGCGGCGGCCAGGCTGGCGTCGACGCCGGCCGCCACGAGCAGCAGCACGCCGCTGCCCTCGACCACGCCCAGCCCGAGTGGTACCATCGAAAGCCCGCCGGCCACCTGCGACAGCGCGTAGACCAGCAGCGCCCGCGCCAGCCCGATCTCGCCCAGCCCCAGCGCCCAGGCCGCCAGCAGCATCACGCCCGCGCCCACCAGCACGTCCACGGCCGTAATCGCGAGCCCGATCGCCAGCGGCTGGCCGCGCAGCAAGCCGCGCCCCGCCTGCACCGCGCCCGCGTACTTGGCCGGCAGCTCGTCCTCCACCATGCGGCCGAGCGGCCCGCTGCCGCCCAGGCCCCAGATGAGCGCTGTCGTCGCGGCCGCCACTACCAGCATGGCGAGCACGTAGTCGCCCAGCCATAGGCCCGCCAGGAGCCCGCCCCAGGCCAGGCCGGCAAAGTCGCAGACGCCGGCCACGGCGCCGATGGCGATCGCCAGCGCGTAGGGGATGCCGAAACGCAGCGCGATCACCACCCGCGACAGGTCGGCGCTGCGGGCCAGCGTAAACCACTGCCCGGCCAGGTACACGGCGAGCGCCGTGCGCCAGGGCAGGAGGTAGCCGGCGGTGGCGACGTACCAGCGCCAGCGGACCGCCTTGATGCCGTAGAGCAGCAGCGCGCAGCCGAGCGCACCGCTCGTGAGCGCTGGGTCGAGGCGCTCGAGGCGCTCCAGAGTGCGCGCGAGGTCGAGAAACTGGCCGGCCGCCAGGTAGAGCACAACCAGCACCGCGGCGAGCACGGCGACGGGTATCAGACGGCGGTAACGGGCAAGCTGCTCGAGCACGCGACCACCTTTCGGCGCGCTGGCGCTTGCCTGGCCGAGCGCGGGATGGCGCGGCGGGCGGGTTGCTGGCCCGCGCCGGCGCGGCGATAGGATGATGGCCGATCGCGCGGCCTGGCGGCCACCAAACGGGCGGCGCCCGCGCCACAGCGCGCGCAACCAGAACATTTGTTCGACTGTAATGAACCTGTAACGGCCGTGGCCTATACGCGGGCGCCAGTCGTCGCTACACTGTTCCTCGTAGAACAGATGCTCTACTGGTGGTCACGCGGGACGGCAGCCGGCGCCGCCCGCCGCGGTCGGGCGCCAGGCGAGCATCCAGCCCGGGGCGACTGGCGACGCGGTCGCCACGCCCCCAAGTCGCAGCGGAGGAACTATCTTGGCTGACCAGACCTACTCGCCCGAGCAGATGCCCGAGCTGATCCCCTCGCTGGCCGTCAGCGACACGCGCCAGACCCTGGAGTGGTTCGAGCGCCTCGGCTTCCGCGCGGCCTTCACCATGGCGATGCCCGACGGCACGATCGGCCACGCCCACGTCGTCCGCAACGGCGTGCACGTCATGTTCGGGCCGAGCTGCGCCGACAGCCGGCCGGGCTCGACGGGCATGCAGCTCTACATCAACCTGCGCGGCGAGCACGTGGACGACCTGTACGAGCGCGCGCGCCAGGAGGGGCTGACGATCACCATGACGCCGACGGACCAGTTCTGGGGCGACCGCATCTTCAACGTCGTGCATCCCGACGGCTACACGTTCATCTTCGCCGAGCACGTCCGCGACGCAACGCCGGAGGAGATGCAGGCGGCGATGGAGCAGTGGGCCGCCGCCGGCGCGCCCGCCTAGCCTGACGGCGCCCCCTAACCTCGGAGCGCGGGCCTCCGGCTTACCCGGCACGGGTGGGGCCTGGCGGCCGGGCGGGCGGACCGCCCGCGCTCCCGGGGCGTGGCGGCAGCGAACCACTCTACGAGGTGCGCTTCGGCTCCCACTGCGTGTGGAAGACGCCGTCCTTGTCGATGCGGCGATAGGTGTGCGCGCCGAAGTAGTCGCGCTGCGCCTGCACCAGGTTCGCCGGCAGGCGCTCCGAGCGCAGGCTCTCGTAGTAGTCGAGGGATGCGCTGAGCGCCGGGCACGGCACGCCGAGTTGGCGCGCCACCTGCACCACCTGCCGCCAGGCGTCCTGCCGCGCGTTCACCGCCTCGGCGAACGCCTCGTCGAGCATCAGGTTCGGCAGGTCCGGATTGCGCTTGTAGGCCTGCTGGATGTCGTTCAGCAGGCGCGCGCGGATGATGCAGCCGCCCTTCCAGATGCGCGCGATCTCCGCGTACTGAATGCCGAAGCCGTACTCGTCGGACGCCGCGCGCAGCAGCGCCATGCCCTGAGCATAGCTGCTGATCTTCGCCGCGTAGAGCGCATCGGCCAGCGCCGGCAGCAGGGTGGTGCGGTCGAGCCGCTGCGCGGCGCCGCTCGGGCCGCGCAGCACCTTCGCCGCCGCGACGCGCAGCTCCTTCATCGAGGACATCGTGCGCGACCAGACCGCCGCGTCGATGGTCGGGATGGGGACGCCCAGCTCGAGCGCGCTCTGCGCGGTCCAGCGGCCGGTGCCCTTCTGCTCGGCCTCGTCCAGAATCAGGTCCACCAGCGGCTGGCCGGTCTCCGGGTCCACGTAGGCGAGGACGATGCCGGCGATCTCAATCAGGTACGAGTTCAGGGGACCGCGGTCCCACTCCTTGAAGACCTCGCTCATCTCGCCGGCGCTCAGGCCGAGGCCCTGCTTCATGATGTTGTAGGTCTCGGCGATAAGCTGCATGTCGCCGTACTCGATGCCGTTGTGGACCATCTTCACGTAGTGGCCCGAGCCGCCCGGCCCGATGTAGGTCACGCACGGCCCGTCCGCCACCTGCGCCGCGATCTTCGTGACCATCGGCTCCAGCTCGGGGTAGGCCTCGCGCGGGCCGCCGGGCATGATGCTCGGCCCCCAGCGCGCGCCCTCCTCGCCGCCGCTCACACCCATGCCGAAGTAGTTGATGCCGGCGGCCGCCATCGCCTCGCAGCGGCGTTGCGTGTCCACGAACAGCGAGTTGCCGCCGTCGATCACCACGTCGCCCGGTTGCAGGTGCGGCCGCAGCTCGTCCAGCACGGCATCCACGGCGCGGCCGGCCTGGACCATGAGAATGATGCGGCGCGGATGCTCCAGCGCGCCGACGAACTCGGCGATGCTGTAGGTCGGCGTGATCTGCTTGCCCTTCGCCTCGCCCTCCGCAAAGCGGCGGGTGCGCTCGGCCGTGCGGTTGTAGACCGCGATCGGGAAGCCATGCTGCTCGATGTTGAGAGCGAGGTTCTCGCCCATGACGGCAAGGCCGATGAGGCCATATCGCGCTGCCATGCTGTCCTCCCTGGGGGCGCGGCTCCGCACGGCGCCCGTACCGCCCGCTCAGTATACGGCGAAAAGGGCGCTAGCGGGCGGCCATGGGCAGCGCGGGGACGAGTCGGCCATCACGATCCAGCGCGGGGGGCTGGACGGCCAACGCGCTTGCTCACCCCGATGCGGGGCCTGCCGAGCGTGGCGCTGCACGGGGCGTGCCAGAGGCCTCGGGCGGGCCGGTGGCGCGGCTGCAGCCACGGCGCGGCGGTCCTGGCGCGGCGGCCGATTCATCCGATCTCGGATAGCATGGAAGGAGCGGAGGGTCTCGCCCAATCTCGCCTGCCCGAGGAGCGCCGTGAGCGACGCCCGCACAGCCGGCCCAGACGCCGCCCGCGCGCGTCCTGAAAGCGGCTCGGCAGCAACGCCGCCCGCTGGCTCGCCGACGCCGCCGTTTCTCTGGGCGGCGACGCTGCTGGCGCTCGTCGGTGGCTTCGGCCTGGGCGGCTCGCTGTTCCTGCACCAGACGGCCTGGCGCTTTCCGGCAGCCCAGGCCCATGGCCACCTGCAGCTCTTTGGCTGGGCCGGGCTGCTGGTCCTAGGCGTCGGCCTGCACTTCCTGCCCCGGCTGCGCGGCACGCGGCTGGTGGCGCCGGAACTGGCGCGCGGGGTGCTCGCGCTCTACGCGGGCGGGCTGGTGGTGCGGCTCGTGGCGCAGCCGCTGGCCGCCTTCGTGCCGGCCGTCTGGCCGCTCCTGCCGCTCTCGGGCGCGCTGGAGATCGGCGGCGCCGCGCTCGCCGTCGGCATGCTGGTCGCCACGGGGCGGCGCGGCCGGCCGCTGCGCGCCGCGACCGGCCTGCTGCCCGTCCTGCCCTATCTCGTGCTGGCGTTCACGAGCTTGCTCGTCGCACTCGCGCTGAACCTGGGGGGGCTTGTCGCGCTCGGCGCGCCCCCCGGCGGGGCGCCGTGGCTCCCGCTCGTGCCGGCGCCCTGGGACCCGCTGCTCGTTCACCTCGGTCTGATGGGGTTCCTGGTGCCCATCTCGCTCGCCATGTCGGTGCGCACCTTCCCGCTGTACCTGCGGGTGCAGGTGCCGAACACAGCGGCGCTGCGCGCGACGTTCGTCGCGCTCGGGGCGGGGATCGCGCTGCGCCTGGCCGCGCTGGCGGGCGGGCCGGCAGCGGTGGACGCGCTGGGACGCGTGCTGGAGGGCGCGGCGCTGCTGGCCGCGGCGTGGGTGATCGACGTGCCGCTGCTGCGCACGCGCGCGGCGGTGCTGGCCGCGGCGGAGGCCCGGGCCATCCAGCACCGCGGCGCGCCCCGCCCCCTGCCGCCGCCGAGCAGCGACCTGCGCGCCGCCGATGGGCTGCTGCGCTCGGCCTACGGCTGGCTCGTGGTGGCCGCTATCCTGCTCGTGGCGGGGGCGTGGCTCGGCCTCGCCGGCGCGCCGGCGCCGCCGCTCGACGCCGAGCGCCACGCGCTCGGGGCGGGCTTCATCACGCTGCTGATCTTCGGCATGGGCGCGCGGCTGTTGCCGGGCTTCCTGGGCCGCGAGCATCTGGACCACCCGCGCCTGGTGTGGGCGACCTTCTGGCTCGGCAACGCCGCGGCGCTGCTGCGCGTGGGGCCGCTGCTCGTGCCGTGGCTGCTCGCGCTCGCCGGCAGCGCGGGCGCGCCCCCGGCCACGGCGCTGCTCGCGCTCTCCGGCCTGCTCGACATGCTGGCCGTCGCCTGCTTCGGCTGGAACCTGTGGCGCACGTTCCACCGAATCGGGCGCTAGTTGCGCCGGGGCGCCTGCTCGCGGGCGAGGTCTTCCTGCAGGGCGACGAGGCGGGCCGCGAGGTCGGCGGCCGTGTCCTGCAGCTCGGAGCGCAGCCGCGCGAGGCCCATGGGCGAGTAGACGTGCTGCTCCCAGAGCCGCAGCACGTCGAGCAGGGCGGCGCTGAGGCGCGCCCACTCGTGGACCGCCGTCTGGGTCATCGCCAGGATCGCCTCGTCGCGCACGAGCTGCTCGCGGAGGGCCAGCTCGCGAGGGCGGTCGCAGACGTCCTTCAGGTATTGTTGCATCTGCGCCCACACGCGAACGCGATCCAGCAGCTCGTCGAGGTGGAACGGCTTGGTCACGTAGTCGTTAGCGCCGGCGGCGAAGCCCGCGCGGCGCTGCTGGTCGCCGCGGTCGCCGGTCAGCATGATGATCGGCAGGTGCGCCCCACCCGGCTGCTCGCGGACGCGGCGGCACAGCTCGATGCCGTCGAGGTCGGGGAGCCGCAGGTCGAGGAGGACGACATCCACGCCGCCCCGCGCGATGCGCGCCAGGCCAGCCGCGCCGGTGGGCGCGCTCTCGACAGCGTAGTCGGCCTTGCTCAGCAGGCGGCGCAGGAGGTCAACGGTCGGCACGTCGTCCTCGACCACCAGGACCACCGAGCGAGCCGCGTCCAAGCTAGCCTCCGAGCCTCGTAGACGCGATGGACGGGGGCATTCTAGCCGGTCGGATGGAACGCGGCCCCGGCCGCCTGCCCATCCGAAACGCGCATCCGTGCGCCGCCTTCCGCAATCAGGGACGCCCCGCCCGCCGGGCCGCGCCAGGGCGCATCCGGTCGCGTGTCGAGGAGCGCCGGGCTTGCCGCCCCACTGCCCCCCAATCACGCCCAGTGTAGCAGGTCAGGATCTTTATGGCCGGGCAGTCCCAGTCGCGCGGCGATCCCCCGGCGCGCGGTCCGCTTAGCCGCCCTGACCGCTGGCGTGGGCGGCCCGCAGGGCGCGGTAGACGCGCTCGGCGGTAATCGGCAGCTCGAACAGCCGCACGCCAACGGCGTCGGCCACGGCGTTGGCGATGGCGGCGGGCGGGCTGTTGTTGGCGAACTCGCCGATGGCTTTGGCCTCGTAGGGGCCGGTGCCGCCGCCGGAGGCGACGAGGACCGTCTCCAGGGGCGGCATGTCGGCGGCGCTCGGCAGCTTGTACTCGCCGAGGTTCGCCGTCGTGATGCGGCCGTCTTCCATGACCAACTCTTCGGTGAGGGCGAGGCCGAGGCCGGTGGCCACGCCGCCGTCGATCTGCCCCTGGTGGAGGAGCGGGTTGATGATCGTGCCCACGTCGTGCGCCGTCACCAGGCGGTCCACGCGGACCTGGCCCGTCTCGGGATCAACCGTCACCTCGGCGATCTGCGCCGAGAAGTAGGAGACATCCTCGACGTGCGGCGCGTCGTGGGCGACCGTCACGGTGACGGGCCGGCCGCGGCCCGCGCGCGCCGCCACCTCGGCCAGCGGGAGCGAGCGGCCGTTGCCAGTGAAGGCGCCGTCGGCGTAGGCCACCTCGGCCTCACGGCAGTAGAGCAGCTCGGCGGCGTGCTCGACGAGCCGCGCGCGCAGCTCGCGGCAGGCGCGCAGCACGGCCTGGCCCTCGGTGTAGGTCACGCGGCTGGCGCGCGGGCCCTCGTCGTAGGGAGCGGTGTCGGTGTCGCCCACGACCACGCGCACCTGCTCGAGCGGCACGCCCCACTCGGCGGCCACGAGCTGCCGCGCGATGGTGTGGGTGCCGCAGCCCTGGTCGATGGTGGGGCTGAGGAGGGTCAGGCTGCCGTCCGGCTCGGCGGTCAGGACGGCGCCGCCCGCGCCGCCGCCGATCTGCCGGCCGAAGAGCGCGATGCCGCGGCCCGTGTGGAGCGCCCGCTTCGGCGCGCCCCAGTCCGCGGCCTGGAGCGCCGCTTCGAGCACCTGGCGGGCCTTGATGCCGCGCATGTGGTTGCCCACCGCGTCCTCTTCGCCCTCGGCGATCACGTGCTGCCGGCGGTACTCGGCGGGGTCGACGCCGAGCGCCTGGGCGATGAGGTCGGTGTGCGACTCCAGGGCGAAGGTGAACTGGTGGGCGCCGGGGGCGCGGAAATAGCCGCCCGGCACGGTGTTGGTGGCGACTTGCAGGAACTCGAAGCTGGCGTTCGCCACGCGGTAGCAGCCGCCGACGTAGTGCCAGGTCGAGAGGGCGGCATTGGGCTTGAGCGCGGCGTAGGCGCCGCTGGCGTGGACGGTGCGGGCCGTGCGGGCGACGATGCGGCCGTCGCGCATGACGCCCGAGCGGATGGTGATGGCGGTCGGGTGGCTGGGGTTGCTGGCGGTCAGGTCCTCGGCGTAGGTCAGGACCAGCTTCACGGGCGCGCCCGCCGCGCGCGCGAGGAAGTAGGCGATCGGCGCGTCGACCGCGTCGCCCTTGCCGCCGAAATCGCCGCCCACCTGGATGGTGTGCACGAGGATGCGCTCCTCGGGCACGCCGATCGCCTTGGCGAGCTGCGTGCGGACGCGAAAGGGCGCCTTGGCGGAGATCCAGACCTGGATGCGCTCGTCGGGGTCAATGGCGACGAGGCAGGCGTGGGGCTCGATGTAGCCCTCGTGGCGGGCGGGCACCCAGAAGGTGTGCTCCAGCACCAGGTCGGCCTCGCGGAAACCCTGTTCGACGTCGCCCTTGCTCCAAGCGAGACGGGTCACGCCGTTGTGGACGTCGGGCGCGAGCCACTGTTTGGGCGCGCCGTCGTAGGCCGTGACGTCGTCGTGGAGGAGGGGCGCGTCGGGCTGCATCGCCGCGAGCGGGTTGAAGACGGCGGGGAGCAGGTCGTACTCGACCTCGATGGCGTCGAGCGCGGCGTCGGCTGCCTCGGGCGTGTCGGCCGCGACCGCCGCCACTCGGTCGCCCACGAAGCGCACGCGGTCCCAGCAGAGCACGGGCATGTCGCGCAGGGTCTTGCCCACGTAGTGGCCTTGCACGTCCTGGCCGGTGATGACGGCGCGCACGCCGGGCACCTGCCGCGCCGCCGTGGCGTCCACGCGCACGATGCGGGCGTGGGGGTGGGGGCTGCGCAGCACCTTGCCCCAGAGGGTGCCGGGGAGGGTCACGTCGGCGGTGTAGCGCGCGCGGCCGGTGACCTTGTCCGGGCCTTCGAGGCGGGGAACGGACGCGCCGATGGGCGAGACGGTGGCGGCCATAGGGTGCTCTCCAGGCGGGCGTGGGGGATGGCCCCCACGCCCCCGCAGCAGTGTCGGGAGGTTAGACGGCGAGCGGCTCGGGGAGCTGGAGCTTGTGCAGCTCGGCGACGTTGCGGCTGACGAGCTTCTCGCGGTCCTCGGGCGAGAGGTTGCCCAGGTCGCGGGCGATCACCTCGCGCGAGTGCGGCCAGGTGGAGTTCTGGTGCGGGTAGTCGCTCGACCACATCAGCAGGTCGGTGCCGATGTAGGGCATGGTCAGCGGGCCGATGGCGTCGTTGAAGAAGGTCAGGCGGACCTGGCGCCGCACGTACTCGGTGGGCCGCATGGTGAGCGAGAGCGGCATCTCGCGGCGGAAGCGCTCGTAGCCTTTATCCATGCGGACGAGCAGCGAGGCGAGCCAGTTGTACTCGTTCTCGACGGAGATGATCTTGAGGTCGGGGAAGCGCTCCAGCACGCCCGAGAAGATCAGGTCGAACAGGGCCAGCTCGATCTCGTGCTGCATCATGACCGTCGGCTTGTAGCGCATCGGGCCGGTCGGGCCGGTCTCGACGCGCCACTTGGTCCAGCCGTAGTCGGTGAGGATGTGCAGCGCGACGGGCATGTCCATCTCCTGGGCGGCGGCCCAGAAGGGGTCGTTGTCGGCGTTGAGGAAGGAGTGGCTGTCGGGCGGGCGCAGCCAGATCATGGCGCCGCGCAGGCCGGCGTCCTTGCAGCGGCGCAGCTCGGCGACGGCGTGGGCGCGGTCCCACATGGAGATCATGGCGATGCCGATGAGGCGGTCGGGCATGGCGGCGCAGTACTCGATGAGCCAGTCGTTGTAGGTGCGGAAGCAGGCCTCTTGGAAGGCGGGGTCCTGAATCCAGTAGAGGCCGAGGCCCAGGCTGGGGTAGAGCACCTCGGCGCTCACGCCGTCGGTGATCATGTCTTCGAGGCGGGCCTTGGGGTCCCAGCCGCCGGGCCGCGCGGCGGCGTAGCCCGCCTTGTGCATGGCGGGGAGGTTGTCGAGGTCGACGCCGGCCACGAAGCTGAAGGTGATCGGCTGGGGGGTGACCTCGTTGCAGCCGAACATCCAGACGCCGCGCTGCTCGTTGTAGAAGACGCGCGGCGCGCGCTCGCGCATAGCGGCCGGCAGCCCCTTCGTCCACAGGTCGGATGGCTCGAGCACGTGCGAGTCGGCAGAGATCAGCAGCTCGGACAACGCCTCCTCCTCGTCGAGGGCGGCGGGGGATGCCCGCCGCGCGCCGCGGCCCCGCGCCGGCCACTCGTCGCCGGCAGTGCGTGGTCTCGCGGCCTGGCCCACTGGGGACGGCGAGCCGCCCTCGCCGCCCGCGCCGGAATTGCGGCGATTATAGCACCGGGCGCCGGGGGTCGGGGCCGTGGCGGGCGGGCCGCGGGGCGGTCGAGCCGGCTGGTGGCACGGCGGGTCGCCGCGCCGGGTGTTAATGGACGAGGAACGATTAAACGGTTAGATAGCATTTCCAGGCCGGGCCTGGGCTGGCGCGCAATGGACACCCCAAAACGGTTAACCGTCATGGGGATTCGGTTGGGGGGCGACGATGGAGTCGCGCAATCGCTTGTCACGGGGCTGGCGGGTCGCGGCATGGCGCTAGCTCCTCGGCGATGATGGCGGTGGCCGTGGCCCGGCGATAGGGGCCTTCTGATAGAAGACGATCCGGGGAGGGCTGGCGTCCGGCTGGCGGGGTGTCATGGAGCGGGCGGTGGGGGGCGGCCTCGGATGGCGTACCGAGAACCACTGCTATTGGGGCTGTCGAGGCTGGGGTAGCAGGATCTACTGGATGATCTCCGTGGTCTGGAGCAACACCCGGTCCGGGATGGTCAGGCCGAGCGCCTGGGCGGTCCGGATGTTGATCACGAACTCAAACTCGCGCGCCTGCTCGACCGGAAGGTCCGCAGGCTTGGCGCCCTTGAGGATGCGGTCTACGTAGTACGCCGCACGCCGATGCATAGCCACGAAGCTGGGCCCGTAGGACATGAGCCCGCCCGCCTCAGTCCAGTCTCTGATCTCGTACATCGCCGGCAGCCGCGCCTGCGCCAGCAACTCCAGGATCCGGGGGCGCTGCGCAATCGTGAGCTCGGTTTGCAGCGTGTAGATAGCGTCAAGCCGCGCCTCGATCCCAGCTTGGACGGCGCTTGCCAGCTCATGCGGCTCGCTGATGGCCAGCGACTCGACGTGGACACCCAAGGCGGGCCCAGCCTCCTGGAGCTGCTGGACCTGGCTGCGTACGATGGGATTGGACGCCTCCCACAGGATGCCCACGCGCGCGACCGCAGGGATGGTCTCTACCAACAACTGGAATGCCTTGCCGCGCAGCGCTACCGCACTGCCGAAAGAGCCCAGCCCGGTGATGTTGCCGCCGGGGCGTGCCAAGCTGGCGACGAAGCCGGAGGCCACCGGGTCAGACAGCATGACGATGACGATGGGAATCGTGCGCGTGGCGGCCTGCGCCGCCCGTGCGGCCGTGACGCCCGTCACCACGATGACGTCGACGTTGAGCGCGACGAGCGCGGCGACGGCCTCGACGACGCGCTCTCGGCTGCCCACCGTGAATCGCGACTCGACGGTGAGGTTGTGGCCCTCGACGTAGCCCAACTCACGCAGGCCGTCCAGCAACGCCGTCGCGTAGCGCTCACTAGCGGAGCCTAGCCCCACCCCAAGGCGGGGAACCTTCGCCGGCACCGGCGCTTGCCCCGGCCACTGCCCGCATCCCACGAGCAGCCCGGGGCCGATCACGCCCGCGCCCAGCACGAAGCAGCGACGGCTGATGGGGACTTTGTAATAATGGGAGACCATTCTGGGCACCGGCACGTAATGTGTTGGTCGCCAGTATACGCCATCAGCTCACGGGCTGCTGTCAGCCGCGCGACAGCCGAGTTGCTCTCGGCGGAGCCGCCGTAGCCGTGTCTGAAGCGGCAGGCCGTGTCGTCCGCCCGTGAAGCACGTTGACCAGTCGTTGCCCTTGTATAACCTGTAGCGCAACGTCCACCAACGAAGGTAGAGGCAACGATGAGGTGGAGCAGCACGCCGCCGCACCGCCCTCGGGGCCTGCTGGAGCACGGCGCGCATCGTCCGGGCGTTCCGCGTCCGTGAGCGAGAGGAGATGAGCTATGCCACTGGGTATCATCGTGCTCGGCTTTCTGGTCTTGCTGTCCGGGTTCCTCAGCCTGATCTGGGGAGCGGCGCTGACCGCGTTCGGCGGCGCTAGCTGGCTCACGGGGCTCATCTTCTCGGACTCGATTCAGGCATGGGGCGGCAGCGCCTTCGCCAGCGGCCTCTGGAGCCTCGTGGTCGGCGTCGTGCAGCTCATCACGGCCGCGGGCCTGTTCGCGCGCCAGCGCTGGGCCTGGCTCGTGGCGGTCATCAGCACGGCGCTCGCGCTCATCACGCCTTTCCTGAGCTTGCTCCACGGCAGCCTCTGGGGCCTGGTGGGGCTCATCATCCCCGCCTTGATCTTCAGCTATCTGCTACGCGATCAGGATGTGAAGCGCGCCTTCCGCCTGGCCTGGTAGCCCAGCAGCCCTTGGCGATCGCGCGGCGCAACACAAATGCGCCGCCACTGCCGATGGCAAGGAGGTTGGGCCGTCGCTGCCGTGTGACCAGCACGGCGAGTGGCGCGTCGGCGTGGGTGATGGGCGAGCGCGTTAAGGGGATCGAGCCCGGGGGGCAGCGGGGCGGCGGGGTGCGAGACCCCGCCCTACCCCTTCAAGGCTGCGACATGTGGCGCCAGCAGTGGGCCGCGCCACCGGCTTCTGCCTGTTCAAGGAAGGCGATGGGGCTGGGGCCAACTCGCCAGTGGGATTCCCAGGGAGCGGTACGGAAAGCAGTGCGGTGTGCTACTATCGGGAGGCCACAGTCGCTGGCGATAGCCTCACCGGAAGCGCGTCATGGACCAATCGGCGTCCGCCCCAGGGTCGGCTGATCCCCGGCGCCCTGCCATTCATGCCCTGCGGGTGGCTCAGGAAGCGGCGACGCACGTGCCGGCCTATGGCCGCTTCTTGCGGCAGCATGGCTATGACGTGCGCCGGTTGCGCAGCCTCGACGATTTCGCCACGCTCCCGATCATGGATCGAGCCTCCTACCTGAGCTGCTACTCGCTCGCGGATCGTTGTCTGGGCGGCGAGGTCACCCGCGCCTATACGGTGGTGCAGAGCTCAGGGACGTCCGGGGCGGCCACTAGCTGGCCCCGCCTGGCGGAGCAGGTGCCCGCGAACGTCGCCGGGAACCGAGCGCTGCTACAGGAGCACTTCCAGATCGAACAGCGCCGGACACTTCTCGTCGTGGCCGCGGCGATGGGGCCCTGGTCGTACGCGACCGGGATGATCCAGGCCGCCCAGCACATCTTCACCGAGCCGGGCATCCGCGGGACTGTCGTGACGCCCGGGCTCGACCAGGAGGCCGCCTTACGGTTCGTCGAAGAGCTGAGCCCGCACTACGACCAGACTGTCCTCGTGAGCTATCCGGCCCTCGTCACGGCACTGCTGGAGGCGGGGGTGCAGCGCGGGATTGCCTGGCCCGCGCTGCACGTCAGCGTCCAGACGGGTGGCGAGGCGGCCACGGAGGTCCAGCGCGCGCGCATTCTGGAGTACCTCGGGAAGGACCCGGAGCGCCTGGAGGGGTTCGTCAATGGCTTCGGGGCGTCAGACGCCGGGGGTGTCGTGGCCTACGAGACCCGTCTCTGCCTGCTCATCCGTCGCCTGTGTCTGCGGACGCCCGCGCTGGCAGAAGCCCTCTTTGGGACGTCGGTGCTGCCCTCGGTCAACCAATACAACCCCTTCCGGCACTTCATGGAGGTGGAGCAGGGCGAGGTTCTGCTGACCATCGAGGGCGCGGTGCCTCTCATTCGTTACAACACGCACGACCGTGGCGGTCTCATCCCCTTCGGCACGATGGTCTCCCAGTGCCGAGCGCATGGCTACTCGTTGGCCGAGGAGCTGCGCCGCAGAGGCTGGGGCCCCGAGTGCATTCGCCCGCTCCCATTCCTGTACGTGCACGGGCGCAGCGACGCGGTGATCCTGCACGGCGGCAATCTCTATCTGGAGGAGGTAGCCCAGGTTTTGGAGCAGCCTGGGCTACGGGAGACTAGCAGCGGCAACTTCGAGCTGTCGGCGGCGGCGGAGGCGGACGGCCAGGTGACTATCCGGCTGACGGCGGAACTGCGAGCGGGGCAGGCGGCTACTGACGAGCTGCAGGCCGGCTATTCGCGCCTCGTCCTGGAGGAGCTGCTGCGGCTGAGCCCTCGGTTCCGCGCAGCCTACGAGGCCAGTCGCGGGCGCGCGCGGGTGGAGGTGACGCTCGTCCCGTTCGGGGCGTTGGAACGCCGCGGGACTAAACAGCAGCGGGTGGTCCTGCCTCACGAGGCGCCCCGGGGGGACGGTGGGCCGTCGCCGGGCGACGCCGACGGGCGGTGAGCGGGAAGGTACCGCGGGGCGGCCCGATCAGCGCCGGTTGTCCAAGGCGCTCGCGGCAGCGTCGGCGAAGCGATGATCGACGACCGTATCCAGGTCTGGCTTCTGGGGCACGTAGCCATGCTCCGCGAGCCAGTCGAGGAGGTTCCTCAGCGCGGCGACGTCGATGCGCCCGTTGCGGTTGATCGGCAGGTATCCCGCCTGCTCCAAGATGCGCGGCTCGACGTTGGTCGCCTTGGCGAGCAGCGCGAGGATCGCCTCCCGGTCATGCCCGGATTCCATCGCGTCCATGTACGCTCGGGCGGCGCGCAGGTACGCAATGGCGAACTGCCGCGCGGCCTCGGGCCGGTCCCGGGCAAACCGCTCCGAGAACACGATCATCGCCACCGGCAGGCCCGGCACGTAGGGGCTCGAATCAGCCACCCGGACGCCGACGCCGCGATCTTCGGCGATGGCGCCCCACGGCTCGGGCGCCATGGTCGCGTCCATCGTCCCGGCGGCGAAGGCCGCGAGCGTGTTGGGGAACGACAGATACTGGATGTCGCCGAGGTCTCCGAGACCGAGGCCGGCGTCGGCCAGCATCCGCTCCGCTAGGGGCTCCTGCGGCGAGCCGGGCGAAGGCTCGGCGAAGCGCTTGCCGCGGAGGTCCGCGATCTCGCGTACGACGGGCGTGCCGTTGGCCAGCCGCGCGATGAGAGGATATCCCCCGGTGCCCGGCCCGAGATGCGTAGCGTCGAGGGCCAGGGTGAGGTGAATGTCGCGGCCCAGCGCGTTGAAGAGCGATGGCAGCGCGGCGGACGAGCCGGCATCGAGCTCGCCCGTGCTGAGCGCAGGCAAGGCATCCGCGGCGGTGCCGAACTCGATCTGCTGGACGTCGAGCCCCTCTTCCTGGAAGTAGCCCCGCAGCAGCGCGACCTGCATCACGTTGCCTACGCCCTGGGTACGGGCGGTCCGGACGACCGTTGGCCGAGCGACGGTGGTGTTGGTGGCGCGAGCGGCCGGGGTGCCCGTGGGGGAGGCGGCCGCCGCCTCCGCGGTGGGTGATGAGCCCGTGCCAGGGACAGGAGTGGCTGCTTGCTCTCGACTGGAAGTGCAAGCCAGGCTGGCGACCAGGCAGCCGCTGAGCCCCAATGCGTACAGGTCACGCAGGCGCAAGGCACACAACTCCTACTTCTGGTCTGTATGCACATCGGGACCGGGAAGGGCGGGCGCTCTCGGCGTTGGCAGTGACATATTGCTTGCCAAGTTATAGTATAAGCAAGCATCTGCGGGTCTGACAGCGTGCTCGATCGGGGCCTTGGTCGATTCTGCGACCGGAGCGCCCAGCGCCGATGGGGGCGTGCGGGTTAGGAGGGCCGCGCGTGGCGAGCGGTTACACGGAGCGGGCGGCTGCGTTCAGCACGAGACCGGCTCTCATTGCGCCGGAGCTGGCCGCGGCCATCGCGCAGCTCGCCTGTGCGGCGGACACGGAGGTCGGAGAGACGCTGGTGGCCCAGGTCGCACAACTGCTGGCGGCGGATGACGTGCGCCTGGCCCTGGTCGGTCCCAATCCCGACCAATGGGTGCTCCAGCACGCCTCTGGCCCGGCGAGCGAACACGCGGGGGCGACGCACGCGTGGGGAGCAGGGCTGCTGGGTCGCGTCATGCTGCGTGGCGAGGCGGTAATGACGGCGGACTTCGCTACTGACCCGCTCGCCGCCGAGGAGCCGGCCCCCGTACCCGTTGGCAGCTTGATCGCCGTCCCGCTCCGTGTGCACGACCTCGCGTCGGGTGCGATCCTGGCCGCGCGAGGGCCGGACCTGCCCGCCCTCACAGCGCTTGACGCCGTGACGCTCCAAGCCCTCGCCGATCTGGCGGCGGCGAGGTTCAGCGCGGCCCCCGCCGTCCTGCGGCTCCGGGCGCGGGCGCAAGAACTGGCGGTGATGAATCCGCTCTGGCGGCCGCGGCCCGAGCAGGCGGGCGACTTCGTCGTCATTACGCCCGGGATCAACGGGCGGGACCGACCGTTTCTGGATGCCGATGATGCGGCCTGTCGCATTCTCGGGTATCCCCGCGAAGAGCTGCTGCAGCGCGCTATCCGGGACATCATCCCGCTACCACCGGGGGCGGAGCACGTCGACACGCTGGCCGCGGTGCGAAACCAGATGGAACGGGGCGTCCCCGTCACGTACAACACGATCTGCCGGTGCCGCGACGGCACGCTTCTGCCCGTGCGCGACACGATCCAGCGCGTGGACGTTCCAGATGGGTTCGTCTATCGAACGACGTTCGTCGATCTGAGCGGTGAGCAGGAGGCGCAAGTCCGGGCTATCCAGACGGAGAAGCAGCGGTTGCTCCAGGAGATCGGAGTCAGGTTAGCGCACAAACTGAACAACCCGTTGAGCGTGATCTCGGGCAACATCGAGATGGCCCTGGACGAGTACCAAGAGCCCGGACTGCTGGAGCTATTACAGCCGGTTCGCAGCGCCGCGGAGCGCGTGGCGGCGACCGTGCGCGAGCTCGGGAACTTCACCACGCTGACTGCAGCGGGAGGCTGGGCCTCGATCGACCTCAACCACTTGGCGAACCAGGTTGTTGAGGAGATGCGAGCGCGCTGGGATGGGCGACCCCGACCGGAGGGCGGCGCCACCACGCTCCAACTGGACACCGTGCCGGTGGCTTCGGTGCGCGGTAGCAAGGCGGAGCTGGAGGAGGCGTTGCGGGAGCTGCTGACCAACGCGGCCCAGGCGATGCCTCAGGGCGGGGCCATCACCATCCGAACCGGGCAATCGAAGGACGGTGTATTCCTGAGCGTCAGTGACACGGGCGTGGGGATGAACGACGAGGTCCGCCAGCGGTGCGTGGACCCCTTTTTCACGACCAAGGGGCCCGCGGCGACCGGGCTTGGGCTGAACCGCGTGTACCACACGGTGCTGCGGCATCATGGGCACCTGCAAGTCGAGAGCACGATCGGCCGGGGCAGTCGGATGACGATAGTCCTGCCTCTCACGCTGCCCGACGCGTGAACTCCCGGGCGCCGCGCATCACTGCCGGCGTCTACGGCCGACCCCCTGCGTGCTGCTCGTTCGCTACTCGCGGCATCTCTTCAAGCCCGTACCGGATTGGCGGCCTGGCGGCCGCGGGCGGGCACGAGACCCGCCCCTACGCAGGGCCGGACGCTCGGCTTTGGGCAAGCCGCTCTAGGGGGCGGCGAGGGTGGTGATGGAGCGGGGCGCGACGGTGAGCTGCAGGTGGTCGTCGTCGATGGCGATCTCGCCCAGGTCGGCGCGGTCTTCGCTGGGGCTGGTGCGGTAGACGTGGAAGCGGGCGGCCGGCGCGGCGAGGTGCTCTAGCTCGACATCGAGGTTGACCTCGCGGCCGCGGTTGATGAGGATGATGGTCAGCGCGCCGTCGTCCGGCCGCTCGACGACGAGCGGGAGCAGCGTCGTCGGGGCGCGCTGCGAGGTGCTGATGATCCGCGCGCCGGGGCGGAGGTAGGGGAGGATCTGGAGCAGGCCGTAGTAGTGCTTGCGCGGCGTGAGCGGGGGCTGCACCTGGGGGCCGCGCAGGAGGCCCCACTTGGAGATGGCATCGTGGAGCAGCCAGTAGTAGTCGACCGCGTCCCAGTAGATCGCGGCGTCGGCGCCACCGGTCAGGTGCGACTGCAGCACCGTGGCGATCTCTAAGAGGTAGGGCATCTCGGCGGGCGCTTCCTGGCCGTCGTCGAGGTTGCCGTAGCGATAGGTCGTGTACTCGGTGACGTAGAGCGGCAGGGTGAGGCCGGCCTCGCGCATCTCGCGCACTAGCTCGGCGACCTCGCCGCCGGGGGCGTACTGGTGGGTGCCGATGACCTCGAAGTACTCGAGCGCGTTGCCGTCGCGCACGAGCGCGTCGAGATAGCGGGTCGCGGAGTCGGCGTTGCAGGTGTCGGGGCCATAGAGCTTCACCCCGTACTCGGCGAGGCGCTCGCCGACGAGCCGCGCGACCCTGGGGAAATCGCGCGGGCTGATGTGGCTGCCGTCGCCGCAGTCGGGCTCGTTCATGACGCTGGCGGGCCCGATGCGCAGCCCGCGCTGCCGGACGAGATAGTCCACCGCGGCCGCGTAGTACTCGGCGTACTTCTCGAAGTACTCGGGCTTCAGCCTGCCGGTGGGCTCGCCGTTGTCGGTGAGCAGCCCGGGCACGCCCCAGGGCGCGACGATGGGCGTGATGCCCCGCTGGTTCAGCATGGCGATGAACTCCCAGCTTGGCTGGAAGGCCGGCGAGGCGAGCACGCGCTGGTAGGCGTCCCAGGTGAGGTCGTCGGCGGTGTCGGCGTCGTCGGGCGCCCAGGGGGCCTGGGCCAGCCCGACGCGGATCAGGTCGGGGCGGAAGGTGTCGAAGATGCGCTGCTCGATGAGCGGGCGGGCCTCGGGACAGGTCCAGAGGGTCGGCTCGATGTTGAAGCCGACGCCGGCGATCGGCCGGCCGGCCAGCCGGCCGTCGATCAGGAGGGTGCCCTCGTTGACGAGCGCGACCGGGCGGATGGGGTTGAGCTCGTTCTGAGGCGGGGCCGGCTTCGACGGCCCCGGATCGCAGCCGAAGTGGGGCTGCGAGGCGCTCGCCTCGATGAGCGGCACGGCGACCTGTTTGACGGTGCGCCGCAGCGGGTTGGGGATCACGACCGCCGCCGCCACAGCCGCGGCGATGAAGATCAGGACCGCGAAGGCGCGCCAGGGAAAAGGGCGTCTCCTACGCATCTGCTACCCGCTCCGGTTGGGCGATTCGCCTGCAGCGGGGCGGCGGGTGGCCGTCCCGCCCGGGGGCCAGGGGATGAGAGGGGCTAGCGTCGCTGCCTCGCTCCCGGCCGGCCAGGGCACACGATGGGACCGTTCCCGCAGGCGGCGTGCCACGAAGCGCGGCATCCGCTCAGCGCGGGCTGGCGAGCGGCGCCGCGGGGGGGCTGGCCGCCGCGCAGGCCGCGAGCCGGCACGGCTTGCCGGTGGCCGTGGCGAAGCGCTCGGCGATCGCGGCCAGCGTGCCGTCGACCGGCTGGCCGTCGGCATCGGTCAGGCCGTAGACGCGGTCGATCGCCTCGATGCCCTCGGTGGCCCAGCCGTAGATGGAGCCGCCGAGGACGAATTCGCGCGCCCGCTTCTGACGGATGATGTTCCACATGGCGACCATCGCGCCGGGGCGGTCGTCGGGCGCGTAGCCCGTGGGCCCGTACTCGGAGATCATGAGCGGGACGCCGAGGCCGCGGTCGGGCCAGCCCGCCACGAGGTCGCGCAGGCGGAAGGTGAAGATGTTGGCCCCGTAGACCATCCAGGGCTGGTCGAGGCCGTGGTCGATCAGGGCGACCCGCACCGGATCGAGCCAGACGTCTTCCGAATCGCGGTAGATGATCGGGTGGTTCGGGTCGGCGGCGTGGACGGCCGCGACCAGGTCGGCGTAGCAGGCGGCGAAGGCCTGCGCGCGCGCCGCGTGGTCCTGCTCGGGCATGTCGTGGAGCACCTCGTTGCCGAGGCCCCACATGCGGAGCGCCGGGTGGCTGGCGTAGCGGGCGACGAAGCCGAGCACGCGCTCGCGCTGGGCGGCGCAGTAGGCGGGGTCGGCGTAGTCGCCATCGGGCGGCAGGTCGTAGGGCCAGATGACGCCCAGGCCGTACTGCTGGGCCTTGTCGAGGGTGAGAGCGTCGAACTCGCGCTCGTCCCAGCCGACCAGCGTGTTGAACTGCGCGGCCTGCATCAGGGCGAAGTCGCGGTCGTAGCGCTGGGCGCGCCAGGCGGGGTCTTCCGCCGCGTAGGCCACGTTGTAGCCGATGCCGCGGATGGTCTGGCGGGCGCCGTTCACCTTGTAGACGTAGTGATACGGCTCGCCCTCGACGACTACCCGCGACGGCCCAGCGGCGACCTCGGGCGCGGCCGTGTCGGGGACCACTTCGGTGGGAGCGGCGGCCACCGGGGCCTCGTACATGGGCTCGTCCTCGGCGAGCCCGTGCGGCGGCGCGAGCAGCGCGAAGGTCAGCCAGACGGCGACCATCGCGCCGCGGGCGAGCTGGAGCTGGCCGGTGGGCGGCAACGCTGCAGCGGCGCCCCGCGGCTCACGGCGGCGGCCGGGCAGCTTGCGCTGCCAGACGAGCACTAGCAGGAGCGCGAGCAGCGCCAGGGTGGCGCACTCGAGGGCGAGCAGCGGCAGGCGCGGCAGGAGCGCGCGGTACTCCGCGGGCGACCAGTGGAACACCTTGCTGAGCACCTGCGCCAAGCCCAGGATCTCGATCTCGTGGGGCGACAGGCTGAGGGCGACGCGCAGCAGGCCAAGGAGGCCCTGGAGCAGCACCAGCGCGGCCAGCAGCGGCCGCCAGCCGGGCTTGAGGCCGCGGCGCGGGCGGTAGCCGCTGGCGAGCAGCAAGAGCGCGCCGACGACCAGCAGCGCCAGGTGGCCGACGAGCCGCGCGGCGAGCTGCGCGAGCAAGGTGGCGCCGTCGCTGACCACGGCACCCACCCAGGCGCTCGACGGCAGCAGCGCCGGCGGGGCAAACACGGTCGGCCAGAGCGCGTCCAGCCAGTCGCCGAGCGGCGCGCGGACAGCCAGGCCGACGGGCTCGATGCCGGTGAGGGTCCAGAGCATGACGGACTTGTAAATCGGATCGGCCGGGCCGTTGCTGGCGAGCCAGGCGACCGCCCCCGAGGCGGCGAGCCAGCGCAGCGCGGCCGCGGTGCCCAGCACGACGACCGCGTGCAGCAGCGCGAGGAGCGGCCGCAAGCAGAGGTACGCCGCGCTCGCCAGGAGCAGCGCCGACAGCGGGTAGGGGAGCGTTGGGCGCCGCCGCCACGCGGCGCGCGCGCGGCGGCGCGCGAGGCGGAGACAGGGGATGAGCGGCGGGCGGCGCGTCCGCTGTGCCGACGAAGCCATGCAGACGCCTCCTTCAGCAGCAGGGTGGGCAGCGCCCGACGGGGCGCCGCGCAGCCGGCTACATGATAAGAGATGTCTTACGTTGGCGCCAGCAATGTGAGGGCGGCTAGCGCTGGCTGGGGGCGCCGGCGAGCGCGGCGCGGAGGGCGTCCAGCGAGCCGTCGATGGGGCGGTTCGCGGCGTCGACCAGGCCGAACTGCGTGTCGGTCGTCTCGATGCCCTGGGTGGTCCAGGCGTAGACCGCGCCGCCGAGCGTCTCGTCGCCGTGCTTCTGGATGATGTCCCACATGCGCACGAGCCCGGCCGCGCGCTGGGGCAGCGGGTAGTCGACGAGGCCGAACTCGGAGACGACGAGGGGGACGCGGAAATCGGCGCTCGGCCAGTCGTCGAGGATGTTCTGCAGGCGGAAGGTGAAGGCGGTCATGCCGTAGATCATCCAGGGCTGCTCGAGATCCCGGGCGCGCAGGGCGTCGCGGATGGGGGGGTAATACACGTCCTCGCCGTCGCGGTAGAGGATGGGGTGCTGCGGGTCGAGCTGGCGGACGCGTTGGGCGAGGCCGGCGAAGAAGTCGGCGAAGGCCTCGGCGCGCGGGCTGTTCGGGTCGCCGATGGCGAACACGACCTCGTTGCCGAGGCCCCACATGCGGAGCGCCGGGTGCTGCGCGTAGCGGCGCACCAGCGTCTCGACCCGCTGCTGGTGGACCTGGCGCACGGCGGGGTCGCTCCAGTCCACGTCGCGCGGGAAGTCGTAGGGGAACACGACGCCGAGGCCGTATTGCTCGGCTTTCTCCATCGTCAGGTCGTCGAACTCGCCCTCGTCCCAGCCGACGAGGGTGTCGTAGCCAGCGGCGCGGATGGCGGCGAAGTCGCGGTCGTAGCGGCGGGCGCGGGCCGTGCAGTCCCAGCCCCACAGCCGGTAGGCGACGTTGTAGCCCATGCCGCGGAGCGTCTGGCGCGCGCCGTTCACGTAGTAGGCGTACTTGTAGGGCTCGCCGCGGACCTCCACGACGGACGGCCCGGGCATGCGGCGCAGCGGCTCGGCGGCCGGCAGCACCGGCGACGGGACCGGGGTGAAGTAGTAGTCGGCGAGCGGCGGGACGGGCGGGTCGGTGGGCGTGCCCGCGGCGGCGTTCGGGGTTGGCGGCATGGGCGGGCACGGCGTGTTGTTCGTGGTCTGGACCAGGGCGCTGCCGACGAGCAGCAGGCTGGCGACGACCAGCGCGCCGCCGAGCGCCCCCACCCGCCAGGCTCCCGGCCGGCGTCGCTGCCGGCGGCTCCCCCCGAGCTGTTCCATCGCCGATCGCCCCCAGATCGTTCAGGTATTCCTAGCCCCGCGCGGCAGCCCGGCGCCAGGCGCCGGGCTGCCGCGCGGGGCTAGGAACCATCATATCTGGCGAAGGCCACACCGCGCGAGCAAAATGGGCTATATATCTGTCGGCCGCGGCCGGCGTGGGCGCGGCGCGAGGAGCGACGGGCATGGAGCGAGAGGCGGCGGGGCCAGCGGAGGAGGCGCCAGCGGGCGAATTCGTCGTCGTGGCGCGGCGCGACGAGGTGCCGCCCGGGACGCTGAAACGGGTGGCTTACGGCGAGGCGGCGGTCGTGCTGGCGAACGTCGGCGGGCAGCTCTACGCGCTGGAAGACGAGTGCCTGCACTACGGCGTGCCACTGTCGGAGGGCTTCATTCGAGACAACACTGTGATCTGCATGTGGCACGCCTGGCGGTACGACCTGCCGAGCGGGCGGCTGGTCAATCCGCCCTCGACCCGCCTGTGCCTGGGCACTTACCCGGTGCGCGTGGAAGGCGAGGCGATCGCGATCGGCCCCCGCGCCGCCGCGCCCGACGGCGCACCGCCCGCGCCGGGCTGAGCAGCGCTCGCAGGCGGTGAGCGCTGGAGTGTCCGGACGAGGCCGATCCCGGCTGGCCGCCAGCCGATCGGCCGACCGCAGCCGTCGCGAAGGGAGGCGCCCGTGGTCACCACTACCCCGACCTTCCGCCAGCGCCTGGAAGAGGCGGTGCGCGGCGGGCACAGCCAGCGGCACCCGTTCACCGACGCCTGGGTGAATGGCCAGCTCACCCGCCGCCAGCTCGGCGAGTGGGCGCGGCAGCACTATCACTACGTGGGGCACTTCTCGCAGTGGTGCGGCGCCGTCTACGCGCGCTGCCCCGACCAGGACGCCCGCGACTTCCTGCTGGAGAACATGTGGGAAGAGGAGATGGGCAATCGGCACACCGACCTGCTCATCCGCTTCGCGGAGGCCTGCGGCTTCACGCGCGAGGACGTGCTGAACGTCGAGGTGCTGCCGACGACGCGAGGGCTGGCCGCCTGGTGCTATGAGATCTCGCAGGGCCACTCCTTCCTCGAGGGCGCGGCGGGCCTGCTGGTGGGCCTGGAGTCGCAGACGCCGGGCATCTACCGCCGCAACACGCCGCCGCTGCTGGAGAAGTACGGCTTCACGGAGCACGAGGCGGAGTTCTTCTTCGTACACCTGACGGCCGACGAGGACCACGGCGAGCGCGGCTACCAGATCGTCGAGCGGCACGCGACGACGCTGGAGCTACAGGACCTGGCCGTGAAGACCGTGCGCGAGGCGACGGGCATGCGCTGGCTGTACATGAGCGGGGTGTATCGCCGGTTCGTGCAGGGCGAGGAGCGGCCGTGAGCCGGCCCGGCGGGCCCGCGGCCGGCCGCGCATCCCTAGCTCGGCGCGGCGCTGGCAGCCGCGGGCGCCGGGCTGTACCGGCGGATGGGCTGCCGGCCCGCCTGCACCTTCCGGGGCTACACCGCGCGGCTGTAGCCATGCGCGGGGCGGCCCCGGTCGCCCGCCACGGCCGAGCGAGCAAGAATGTGTTGCAAGGCCTCGTGCGCGGTATCGAGGAGTGGCCCCGGTCGCCCGCCACGACCGAGCGAGCAAGAGCCTATGCTCAAGAGCCACATGCTATAGTGCGAGTGGATGCGAGGCTGCAGTATGACCAGTCCCAAACCGCGCCGCGTCGACATTGACCAGGCCCCTGAGCTGGCGAGAATCGCCGACGAGGTGCAGGCCAGTGGCGTGCCAGCCATTCTGGCGCGCAATGGTAAGGACGTGGCGATCGTCACGCCTGTCCGTCCCCCACGTCGGTCGTCGTCCCGCGTGCGCCCAGTGACCGAGGATGACCCCCTATTCGGGCTCATTGGCATTGGTAAGAGCGGCATCCCTGGCGGCATGTCCGGCCGGAAGCACGAATTCCTCAAGAAGGTCTGACCGTGACGGCCAGTGGCTAGGCCTATCCGGTCTCTACGAAGCCGTCGTGTCTTTGTCGATATGTCAGCTTACCTGGCTCTCATCGACCAGCACGACGAGCATCATGCCCATGCTATCGAAATTGTGACCGGGCTCGCGCGAGCTCACTACCGCCAGTACACCACAAACATCTTGATCATTGAGGCGCACGCACTTGTCATGTCACGGTTGGGCGCTGCCATCGGGCGACGGTTCCTGCTCGACATGCAGCACGGCAACACCGTCGTCGTACGTGTCCGAGCCGCGGACGAGGAGCGAGCCAGGGAGATCGTGTTCCGCTACGGCGACAAGGACTTCTCGCTGGCCGACGCCATCAGCTTCGTGGTGATGGAGCGCCTGCACATCCATCAGGCGTTCACCTTCGACCAGCATTTCGCGCAGTACGGCTTCTCCGCGCTGGCGCCGGGAACCCTGTAGTGCGAACCGGGCGTGGTGCGCGCTACCCGGGACGTGCCGTAACATGGGCGGTGACCGGCGCGGGCGACCAGACGTAGCGCCGGCGTGCGGAGGGGCGAGATGGCGGTGGCGGAGGAGTTCCTGACGCTGGGAGAGATTCGGCGGGCGGCGGCGCGGACGGTGCCGGCGGGCGCGTGGAATTATCTCGTCGGCGGCGCGGATACGGAAGCGACGCTGCGCAACAATCGGCAGGCGCTCGGCCGCTACGTGTTCCGGCCGCGGGTGCTGCGCGACGTGAGCCAGATCGACACCACGACGACCTTCCTCGGCATGCCGCTCGCCATCCCGATCATGATCGCGCCGATGGGCTCGACCGACCAGGTACACCCGGACGGCGACCTGGCGCTGGCCCGCGCGGCCGGCCGCATGGGCACGATCCAGTGGCTGACGACCGTGTCGGCCTACACGCCGGAGGAGGTGGCCGCGGTCGCGACCGGCCCGCTTGTCTACCAGCTCTACTTTCGGGGCGACAACGCCTGGGGCGAGGCGCTGATCCGCCGCGTGGAGGCGGCGGGCTTCAAGGCGCTCTGCCTGACGGTGGACGTGCCGGCCTACGGGCGCCGCGAGCGCGACCTGGAGGCGCGCTACAACCGCCACGCGGGCCGGCGCGGCGTGGAGGTGCCGAACACCTACGCGCGGCAGGCGTCGCTGACCTGGCAGGACGTGGAGTGGCTACAGCGCACGACGAGCCTGCCGCTGGTGGTCAAGGGCATCGGCGGCGCCGAGGACGCGCGGCTGGCGGTCGAGCACGGCGTGCCGGTCGTGTACATCTCGAACCACGGCGGGCGGCAGCTCGACTACGCGCCGGCGCCGATTGACGTGGTGGCGGAGGTGGTGGACGCGGTGGCCGGGCGCGCCGAGGTGGTGGTGGACGGCGGCTTCACGCGGGGCACGGACGTGCTGAAGGCGCTGGCACTGGGAGCGCGGGCGGTGTGCATCGGGAAGGCGGCGGGCTGGGGGTTGGGCGCCGCCGGCGAGGCGGGGGTGGTGCGCGTGCTGGAGCTGCTGACGCTGGAGCTGCGGATCGCCATGGCGAACACCGGCGTGGCGCGCCTCAGTGAGGTGAGCCGCGCGCTGGTGCGCCGCGCCTGCGTGGCCGATTAGGAGGCGACCGGGGGAGCGCGCGGCGGTGTCGTCGGATGGTCGCCCGCCGCGCGCGGCGGGCTTCGGCGTATAGTTAGGGCGGTCGCGCCGGGCGCTCCCCGGGGCGCGACCAACCAGGGGAACAGCGGCTCGCCGGCGGGCCGCGGGAGGCGGCATGGACCTGGGCCTGGCGGGCAAGGTGGTGTTCGTGACGGGCGGCTCGAGCGGCATCGGCCGTGCGACGGCGGCGCGGCTGCTGGCGGAGGGCGCGCGGGTGGCGATCTGCGCGCGCAACGCGGACCGGCTGGAGACGGCGGCGGCCGAGCTGCGCGCGGCGCACGGCGACGCCCTGCTGGCGGTACCGGCCGACGTGAGCACCGCCGCCGGCGTGCAGCGGTTCGTGGAGGCGGCGCTCGAGCGCTTCGGCGCGCTGGACGGGCTGGTGAACAACGCCGGCAGCAGCGGCGCGCGGCCCTTTCTGGCCGTGAGCGACGCCGACTGGCAGGCCGACATTGACATCAAGCTGATGGCCGCGATCCGCATGACGCGGCTGTGCCTGCCGACGCTGCGCGAGTCGCGCGGCGCGATCGTGAACGTGGTGGCGATCGGGGGGAAGGCGCCCGGCGCGCGCTCGGTGCCGAGCACGGTGACGCGCGCGGCGGGGCTGGCGCTGACGAAGGCGCTGTCGAAGGAGTTCGCGCCGGACGGCGTGCGGGTGAACGCGGTGTGCATCGGCACGGTGCGCAGCGGCCAGCACGACCCGGAGTGGCAGCACGAGTACCCGCACCTGACGCGCGACGAGTTCTACGCCGACGTGGCGCGGAAGCGGGCGATCCCGCTGGGCCGCGTGGGCGAGGCGGAAGAGGCGGCCGACCTCATCACGTATCTCCTCTCCGAGCGGGCGGCGTTCATCAGCGGCACGGCGGTGAACTTGGACGGCGGCGCGTCGCCGGCGTGGTGACCTAACCCCCCCGGCCCCCCTTCCCTATCAGGGAAGGGGGGAGCCGGTGGCTGGCGGGGATGGCGGCTCGTTCAGGAGAGGGCGTGCCCGCCGCCCTGGCAGGGAGGGTGGTTCCTCGCTCAGCACCTGGACGCCGCCGAGCACGTGCCCGCCGCCCTGGCAGGGAAGGGGGGAGCCGGTGGCTGGCGGGGATGGCGGCTTGTTCCGGGGAAAGGCAAGAGCCGGAGGCGGCCGGGGTTGGGGTTCCCCCTTCCTTCGACGGAAGGGGGGTAGGGGGTTGGGCCCATGCGGGAGCTTGAGGCGGCGGAGTATGAGCGGCGGCGGGCGGGCGCGCGGCCGCCGGTGCTGCTGGACGTGCGCGAGCGCGGCGAGTTCGCGCTGGGGCAGATTCCGGGGGCGACGCCGCTGGCGCGCGGGCTGATCGAGCTGCGGCTGCCGCGGGTGGTGCCCGACCGGGCCTGGCCGCTGGTGCTGTATTGCGAGGACGGGCGGCGCAGCGCGCTGGCGGCGACGACCGTCGTGGCGATGGGCTACGGCGACGTGGGCGTGCTGGCGGGCGGGCTGGCCGCCTGGCGGGCGAGCGGGCGGCCGGTGATCGAGGGCTGGGGCGTGCCCGGCAAGGCGTATGGCGAGCGGGTGGCGGCGGCCGGGGTGCCGCAGGTGACGGCGGAGGAGCTGGCGGCGCGGCGGGCGGGCGGCGAGCCGGTGACGGTGGTGGACGTGCGGACGGAGGAGGAGTTCCTGCGGGGCCACGTGCCGGGGGCGTACCACGTGCCGGGCGGGCAGCTCGTGCGCGAGGTGCCGGCGCTGCTGGACCGGCCGGACGCGCCGGTCGTGGTGTCGTGCGCGGGCCGGACGCGCGGCATCCTGGGGGCGGCGCTTTTGCGCGAGGCGGGGCTGCCGAACGTGCAGGCGCTGTTGAATGGGGCGATGGGCTGGCGGCTGGCGGGCTACGAGCTGGAGGAGGGGCCGGGGCGCGGCCGGCCGGCGGTGGCGCCCGAGACGCACGCGGAGTGGACGGCCGAGGCGACGGCGCGCTTGATCCGGGACGAGGGTATTCGCTTCATCGCGCCCGGCGACTTCCTGGGATCGCTGGCCCGCGCGCCGCGGTACGTGGTGGACGTGCGGCTGCCGGAGGAGTATCGGGCGGGGCACTTGCCCGGCGCGATCTCGCTGCCGGCGGGGCAGCTCGCGCTGCACTACGAGAACTGGCTGGCCGTGCCGTCGCTGCCGGTCGTGGTGGTAGCGGATGACGCGGTGCGGCCGGTGTGGGCGGCGGCGCTGCTGCAGCGGCTCGGGTTCGGGGACGTGCGGGTGCTGGAGGGCGGGATTCCCGCCGTGGCAGCCGCGGGCGAGGCGCTAGAGGCGGGCGATGGCCAGCCGGAGGTGTTCGGGCTGGAGGCGGCGCGGCGGCAGGTGGCGGGCGTGGCGCCGCGGGCGCTGGCGGAGGCGCTGCGGGCGGGGCGCGTGGCGGCGCTGGACGTGCGCGGCAGCGGCGAGTTCGGGGTGGGGCACCTGCCGGGGGCGCGCTGGCTGGCGCGCGGCAAGCTGGAGCTACTCGTCGAGGAGATGGTGCCGGACGGCGCGACGCCCGTCGTGACCGTCTGCGACACGGGCGTGCGCGCGACGCTCGCGGCCGCCACGCTGCGCGGGCTGGGCTACGCCGACGCGCGCTACCTGGAGGGCGGGCTGCCGGCGTGGCAGGCCGCGGGGCTGCCGGTCGAGGAGGGGCTGGAGGGGGCGGACGTGTCGGTGGCCGAGGCGCAGGGGGACTTTGGCCACACGCTGTGGAGCGGGGCCCTGCAGCGCACGCGGGCGGACATGGAGAATTACCTGACCTGGGAAGAGAACCTGGTGAAGTGAGGCACGATGATTACGACTTACGACGTGGCGGCCTTCGCGCGCGACCTGGATGCGGTGGTGGCGGCGGAGGGCACGAACTACCGGGCGATCGTGGAGCGGGCGAAGCCGCTGCTCGCACGGTTGGTGGCCGACACGAGCTGGCTGGACCCGCGCTACGCCGAGCCGCGCGGCGGGTCGGTGCAGTACCTGCTGCACAAGCATCCCGCCGACGCCTACAGCGTCGTGTCGGTCGTGTTCAACACGGACTACGCGACGCCGGTGCACGACCACGGCACGTGGGGGCTCGTGGGCGTGTGGCGCGGCGCGGAGCACGAGGAGCGCTTCAAGCGCACCGACGACGGCTCGCGCGCGGACTACGCGGCGCTGCGGTCGGCGGGCGCGGTGGTGAACCTGCCCGGGACCGTGACGCACCTGCTCCCGCCGGACGAGGAGATCCACCGCATCACGAACCAGGCGCCGCATCCCTCCTGCTCGATTCACGTGTACGGCGGCGACCTGAACGGCAAGCTGCGCCACCAGTACGACCTAGTCACGGGCGCGGTGAAGGACTTCCGGACGAGCGTCGTCGTGCTCTAAGGTGTTGTTCGCGCCGGGCGGCAGGGGACGAGCCCCTGCCCTACCTCCCGGCCGTAAGCAAGCCACGCAAGAGCCACGAAAACCGTCGTAGCTACAGCCGCGCGTAGTATCATGGCACGGCGAGCAAGGCGCGGGGCGGTCTGGAGCGGGCGCCCCGGCCGGCGGCCCGTACACGGGAGGAGACGGCGATGCGGCTCGGTAGTGGCTGGACCAGCGGCTGGCGGTTCGGGATGGTGCTCGGCGCGCTGGCGCTGGCGCTCAGCCTGCCCTCGGACGGCGTGAGCGCGCAGCAGGCGCCGCCGGCGGGGCAGGCCACGGCGCTGACGCGGGTCGCCGACGACGTGTATATGTTCCGCTCCGACACGTATCAGGCGATGTTCGTCGTGACCGACGAGGGCGTGATCGCCACCGACCCGATCGGGCTGCTCAACCCGGAGGCGCCCGCGCTGTACAAGGCGGCGATCGCGTCCGTGACGGCGCAGCCCGTGCGCTACGTAGTGTACGGCCACGACCACGCCGACCACATCACCGGCGGCGACGTGTTCGCGGACACGGCAGAGTTCGTGAGCCAGCGGCTGGCGGCGCCCCGCATCGCGGCGCGCGCCGATCCGCGCACGCCGGTGCCGACCATCACGTTCGACGACCACCTGACGCTCACGCTGGGCGGCAAGACGGTCGAACTGTACTACCCCGGCCGCGCGCACTCGGACAACGACCTGGTGCTGGTGTATCCGGCGCGGCGGGTGGCCTTCGTGGCCGACGTGATCGCCGCGGAGACGCTGCCGCCGCTGGGCGGCAACCCGGCGGACTACATTGCGTACTTGCAGTGGATCGAGGACCACCTGGACTTCGACGTGCTGGTGGCCGGGCACGGGCCGATCGGCAGCATGGAGACGGTGCGCACGCTGCGGGCGTACCTGGAGGACCTGGTGGCCGCGGTGCGCGCCGCGCAAGCCCAGGCGCTCGCGGACGACACGACCGACGTGGTCGCCGCCGTGCGCGTCGCGCTCGCCCCGCGCTACGGCGCCTGGGAGCACTTCGATCGCCTGGAGCGCAACGTCGCCGCGGTGCTGCGCAGCCAGCCGGGGAGCTGAGGCTAGATTCGGCCTGATGGCTCGCGTACCCAGGCGGGCCCTCACCCCGACCCTCTCCCAGGGGGAGAGGGGGAGGACGCGCCCTCACCCCGGCCCTCTCCCAGGGGGAGAGGGAGAGGGATGGCCTCGCCCCGGCTCGCTTCCCGGGGGAGAGGGGGAGGGGCGCGCCAGCTTTCGGGCCGTTTTCGCTCGGCCGGCGGGCGCGCGGCAGCCGGCGCCGCCCAAGCCCAAGCCGCTCGGCCGGTGGGCGCGCGGGATAGCGATGAGCGCGAGCACCAGGCCGAGCCCGCTCGGCCGGCGGGCGCGCGAGCGCGCGTCATCAGCGCTCGCGCGCGGCGGCGCTCGGCGTCAGGCCTCCTGGGGGGCGGGCGCAGCGGGGAGGCGGTCTAGCAGCGCGCGGATCTCGTCGGCCACGGTGGCCTCGTGGCGCGCGCCCCACAGCAGCCCCTCCAGCGCCAGGCGCACGAGCTGGACCTCGCGGCCGCTGAGGGCGAGCGTCGCGGGTGGCGGCAGCGGATCGTCGAGGCGCGTGAGGCGGGGCCGCGCGCTGGCCGGGATCGCCTCGGCGGGGGCGGCGAGCGGGCGCAGCAGCAGGAGCGGGACGGGCGCCGCGCGGAGCAGCTCGTCGGCCACGCTGCCGAGCAGCCAGCGCGCGGCGCCCGAGCGGCCGTGGCTGCTGAGCACGATCAGGTCGGCCTGCTCGGCGCGCGCGTGCTCAGCGATGCGCTGGGCGGGCACGCCGAACGCGGCGGCGGTGCGCACGTCGTAGCCGGCGGCACGGAGCGGCCCGGCGAGCGCCTCCAGGTAGGCCAGGGCCGCGGCGCGCGTCTGCTCCATGGATTCCGCCCAGTAGGAGTCCGGGGCGGGGTGCTCCACGACGGGCGTCGCGGGGGCCAGGGCCTGGTACAGCAGCAGCGTCCCCCCCGGCCCCACCAGAGCGCGGGCGTGGACGAGCGCCCGCTCGGCCAGCTCGGAGCCGTCGAGCGGCACCAGCACGCGGCGTGGGCGCCGCGGGGGCGCCGGCTGGCCCAGGCGCACGAGGAGCACGGGCCGCGCGGTGCGGTGGAGCACTTCGTCGGCGACGCTGCCTAGCACCCAGCGCCCCGGGCCGCTGCGTCCGTGGGTCGTCATGACCAGGAGGTCGGCCTCGCGCGCGGCGGCCTCGCGCACCACCGCCTCCGCGGGCCGGCCGGCAGCCACGATCGGCTCCGCCACCAACCCCTGCTCGCGCACCGCCGCAGCGATGCGCGCCAGATAGCTGGTGGCCCGCGCGGCGTCCTCGGGCGCGGCCGCGGTGAGCAGGTAGAGGGTGCTCGGGGCGAGCCGGGCCAGCGCCTCGGCCCACGGCAGCGCGGCCTCCGCGCCCTCGGAGCCGTCGAGGGGGACCAGAATACGGCTGTACATGACGCCTCCCTTCGCGTCGTGGGTCGGCAAACGCGCTGGGCGCTCTCGGAGTCCCGAGAGCGCCCAGTGTGCTCGCGCCCCGCCCGCTGGCGAGCCTGGGTCAGGCTTGGGCGGGACCCGTTGCAGGTTGTCGGTGGATCACCAGGCGCCCCGGCGCCCACGGCGTGCCGATCCACTGCAGGGCCCAGCGGTCAAGACCGTACCAGCCGGCGATCTTCCAGGCCAGGATGATGGGCACGGTCACGCCGAAGAGCAGCATGTTGGTGCTGGCGGTGCCGGCCATCACGAACGACCAGTTCATCAGCGAGCCGCCGAAGGCCGCGATGCCGGTGAACAGCCCGAGGATCAGCGCGACGCCGATGAGCAGCTCCGACACCGCGATCACCTTGGCGAACCAGGTGTAGGCCTGGGCGTCGTAGAGCGCCTGGATGAAGCCCCGATACCAGTCGACGGCGATGACGGGCTTGCCCCCTGGCGCCGCGAGCGCGCGCTCCCAGAACGCCTTGAGGGCGTCGCCGGACTGCATCCAGGCCGGGTCGGTGATCTTGTGCTCGGACGCCTCGATCCACTGCCAGCCGAGCCACACGCGGGCGATCAGCCACAGCCAGGCTATCTTGGTGTTCGAGAAGAGGAAGCGTGCAATTGGCGGGTCTTCGATGATCACGTTCCCCTTCGGGTCCACGCTCTTGACGATCTTCGCCATGGTGGGTCTCCTTCCTTCCCTTCCTGCTGCCTTTCCCGTGGCAGTTGCGCTTCTGCGCTCCGTGGATAGAATCGGGCATCAACGTTTACGCGGCGGTTATCGCGGGTAAACGGTGGGTAACCGTCGGCCGCTACGATACCCCCAGTGGTAAACGCGCCGGCGGATTGACAGGGCCGGGGCGCTGTGCCATCCTGGGCGCGATAGCGGCGGGGCGGCCGCGGGAGGTGGCGATGCGCGGGCCCGGGTGGCAAGGAAAGCAGCTTCGCGCCCTGGCGGGCCTGATGGTGCTCCTGGTCGCGCTCGCCTGCGGCCCCGCACGGGCCACCGGCGATGCCGCCCCCGCCGCGCCGCCGCCGACGGTGGCCGCGGCGGAAAGCGCCGGCCCCGTCGTGGCCCCGGGCAGCGCGCCCGCGCCGCTCCAGAAGGTCCATGGCTCGTACAGCGGCATCCAGGTGGTGCAATCGCCGGCCTGGCTGGCGCTGGAGGGCGGCTACTTTCGCGAGCAGGGGCTCGACGTGGACCTGACGCTTATCACGTCGGGGGCCACGCTGCTGGCCGCGCTGCGGAACGGCGAGGTGGAGCTGGCGGGCACGGGCGGCTCGACGCTGCTGCTCGGCTACGTGGAGGGCCTGGAGACGATGCTCATCGGCGCGCCGGTGCGGCTGCTCGACTTCAGCGTGTTCGTGCGGCCTGACATCCGCACGACCGACGAGCTGCGCGGCAAGACGCTGGGGGTGAACCGGCTGAAGTCGACGACGGACGTGGGCACGCGCCTGGCGCTGCAGCGCCTCGGGCTGCAGCCGGACGTGGACGTGTTCACGCGGGGCACGGGCGGCCAGACCGAATCGCTGGCGGCGATGGAGACGGGCGCGGTGGACGGCGCGACCTTCGGCATGCCGATCCTGGTGGAGGCGCGCCGGCGCGGCTACACCGAGCTGGTGCAGATCAACGACCGGGGGATTCGTATTCCGTTCATCAACGGCGCGATCGGCACGACGCAGCGGATGATCGCGCAGCAGCCAGACGTGCTGGACCGCGCGATGCGGGCGCTGGCGCAGGGGATCCAGCGCTTCAAGCGCGACCGGGAGTTCGGCATCCAGGTGCTCGGCAAGTACAGCCAACTCGAGAGCCGGGACCTGCTGGAGGCGAGCGTGGACTACTATCAGCCGCTGCTGGAGCCGGACCTGTACCCGGACCGCGAGGCGATGCAGGTGGTGATCGACGCGGAGGAGAACCCAGCGGCGCGCACGACGAAGCCCGAGGACGTGACCGACTATCGGTTCGCCGAGCGCCTGCGGAGCAGCGGCTTCCTCGACCAGCTCGGGCGGTGAGGGGAGCTGACCTAACCCCCCCGGCCCCCCTTCCCTGATAGGGAAGGGGGGAGCCGGTGTAGGCTGGGCCGGCCGCTCCCCTGCCTACCGCGATCCTAGGTCGGCGGTCGTCTAGGCCACCGAAGCGGTGAGGACGGCGGCTGACTTGGGCGCGACCTGGATGGCGAGCAGCTCGCAGGGCTCGTCGGCGGCGAGCGGCGCGTAGGCGCTGCCGGGCGGATAGTAGAGGATCGTGCCGCGGCCGACCGCTTGCTCGCCGTAGCGCGCGGTGCCGGAGACGACGGCGGCGATCTGGTGGACGTCGCACTCGCCGCCGGGCAGTTGGCCGCCGGGCTCGATGCGGAGCATGCGGATGTTCGGGCCGGTCTCGTTGAAGCGGGCGAGCGGCTTGAAGCAGACGCCGGGCGCGTCGGGCAGCGGCACCCAGGCGAAGGCGCTGGCCCGCAGGAGGACCGGCGTGGTGTAGCGGGCGGGCGGGTAGACCATCTTCTGGCCGGTGATGCGCTCCCAGGCGGCTTCGTAGCTGTCCTGCCAGCGGCCGCTCGGCCAGCGGATGCGGCCGTGCTCGCGGTCGAGCTCGGCCTCGGTGGCGAGCTGGGCGGTGGTCTCCTCCAGCAGCGGCCGCTCGGGGAAGAAGCCCCAGCTCGGGCCCTGGGTCTGGATCGTCCAGGTGAGCGCCTCGTCGCTCACGATCTCGGTGGGGCCGTAGAAGACGCCTTCGGGGAAGTAGACGGCGTCGCCGGCCTGGGTCTGGATGGGGCCGTACTTGACGGCGCCCTCCAGCGTGAAGCGGACCTGGTCGAAGTTGTGGCGGTGGCGGGGCGAGTAGTAGGCGCCCTTCTGGTGGCGGCTGAGCCCCGTGCGGATGCGCCGCTCGTCGGCCATCTCGAAGAGGTCCGTGATGCGGAGGGTGGTCTTGCGGTGCGGCGATACGCGCGGCGCCACGTTGAGCCCGTCGAACACTACGACCTCGGCAGCCATCTCTCCTCCTCGCCGGAGCGCCGCGCTGAGCCGCGCGGCCGTACCACGGGGGCGCCTGCCAGCCGGCCGCACCGCGCGAGCCCCGCGCGGGGGCGCCGGCCCGAGCGTAGGATGCCAGCTTTGCGGGACGCTGTCAACGCGCGTCCGCGCCAGGCTGGCCGCGGACTTGACGAATGGCGGCACGCCGCCTATCCTGCGGCACAGGGGGAGCCGCGCCGCCGCGCGTTCAGGGGGGCACGACGGGGCGGAGCTGATCCGCGGCGCCCCGAGCATCCGCGGCTGGCGCCAGGGGGATGGTGTGGGGGAGCTGCTGGAGCGCGGGCGCAACTGGCTGGCCGGCATCGTGATCGTGGGTGCTCTGGGCGCTGGGGTGGGGCTGGCGTATCCGCTGCTGCAGCGCCCGGCCGCGCCGCCGGTGCAGCTTATCGCCACGCCGCCGGCGCCGCCGGCGACGCCCGCCGAAATCCAGGTCCACGTCACGGGCGCCGTGGAGCAGCCGGGCCTGTACGCCTTGCCGGCGGGCAGCCGCGTGGGCGACGCGGTGCAGGCCGCGGGCCTGGCCGACGACGCGGCGCCCGATGCGCTGAACCTCGCCGCGCGTCTCGCCGACGGCCAGCGGCTCGTCGTGCCGCGCCAGGGGGAGCCGGCGCCCGCCGAGCCGGCCCCAGCCCCGCCGCGCGCGGCGAGCGCCCGCGCTACCCCGAATGCTGGTGCTCCTAGCGGTCGCGCCGCCAGCGCCGCATCCGCCGGCGTGCTGGCGCCGGGCGCGAAGGTGAACCTGAACACGGCGACGGCAGCGCAGCTCGACGCGCTGCCGGGGATCGGGCCGGCCTACGCGCGGCGCATCCTCGACTACCGCGAGCGGAACGGCCCCTTCCGCAGCGTCGAGCAGCTCCGCGACTCTCACGTGATCCCGAACGCCACCTTCGAGCGCATCAAAGACCGGCTCGCCGTGGAGTAGGCGCGGGCGGGCGGCCGCCCCGACGCTCTCGCCACGCTTCCATTTCACGGCGGTGGTCTGTGCTACTATCCGACCGAGGGGGACCGAGTGGCCGCGACCCAGCCCACCTTCCCGGATCTGGAGACATTTCATCACAGCCATCCCGGAGTCACCCCGGCCATCGGAGCGTATTACGCCGAGGCCGCGCGCGTCTGCCTGAGCCATCATCACGTCCCGCCGACGGTGATCCTGGTCGAGGCCGACGACCTGCCCGCGCGCTCGTATCGCCTGGACTGGCCCGTCGCCGGTCAGGAGCAGTATGGCGCGTGGGCCAATCGCAGGGTCTAGCGATGTCAGTGGACGCTCACCGACGAGCCGAAGTCCTGATGGGTGAAGCCGAACGCAAGGCATCGCGGGGCGCCGTGGAAGAGGCGCGGGCGCTCTATCTTCAGGCTGCGCACGAGGAAGCACGGGCATACGAGCATATCCCCGCGCCCCGCGGCAGGACGCGCGGGATCATCGCGGTAAGCGCGGTCACGCTATTCCAGAAGGCCGGTGCGCTCGACGACGCCGTGCGCTATGCGCGCCGGTACCTCTCGGCGGACGAGGCGCTCCCCGACTTCGCGCGCGCGCAGCTCGCGGAGTTCTTGGCTGACGAGCGCATCCGGGACCGGCTCGCCGTGGAGTAGGCGCGGGCGGAGGGGCACCGTCGCACTGCTCAGGCCGCGTGGCGATGGGGTCGGCCCTATGCCGGCGCCGGTGGGTAGCGGGGCGCGATGCCCGGATGTTCGCGATCGCCGCGGGGCGTTTCCTGGCCCGGCAGCGGCCGCGGGAGAGCATGGCGCTGCGCGCCCTCCCACGGCCGCCCGCGCTCAGTGCTCGGTGGGCATCTTGGTCTGGTAGGTGCCGCCGCCATCCACGTAGAGGTCGACGCCGGTGACCCAGGCGGCCGCCGGGGAGACCAGGTAGTTCATGGCGTAGGCGACGTCCCAGGGCGTGCCGCGGCGCTTCATGACCATGCTGTCGGCCAGGCGGCGCTGCATCGCCTCGTCCAGGCCCGCCTTGGCGGTGGCCTCGCCATTGTCCACCGAGCCGATGATGATGCTGTTGACGCGGATCTTTGGCCCGCTCAGCTTGGCCATGCTGCGGGTCATGTTGGCGAGCGCCGCTTTGGCGTTGCTGTAGGAGATGAACTCGGGCGAGGGGGTGACGCCGACCATCGAGCCGGACATCACCACGGAGGCGTTCTCCTCGTTCTGGAGGAGCGGCACGCAGCGCTTGGTCAGGTTGTAGATCGAGACGCAGTTGAGGATATACGACTTCACCATGTAGTCGGTGTCCACGCCCCAGAGCGGCGTGTACTCGCCCCAGCCGACGTTGTTGATGAGGGCGGTGATCTTGCCGAACTGCCGCATCGTCTGGTCGACTAGCTCGTCGAGGTCGGCTTCGCTCGTAACGTCGGTCTTCAGGCCGAGCGTGCGGCGCCCGGTGGCCGCGGCTACCTCTTCGGCGACCTGCCGCGCGCCGTCGCCGTTCAGGTCGGAGATGACGACATCGGCGCCGGCGTAGGCAAGCTGGCGGGCCGTGGCGCTGCCGATGGCGCCCGCGGCGCCGGTGATGACGACCACGTAGTCGTCGAGGGCGAAGGGATGGACCAGGCGCTCGTAGGGATTGCGCATGTCACTCACTCTCTCTCCGCGGCGGGCTGCCGCGCTGCTCGGCGACCGGGGGCGCGTGTTACTCGAGGCTCTGCTCGCCGCCGCCGTTGACGAACAGGACCTGGCCGCTGACCCACTTGGCGGCCGGCGACGCGAAGTAGAGGACCGCGGCGGCGATGTCATCAGGCTCGCCGAGCACGCCCAGCGGCGTGTTGCCCAGCATGGCCCGCTCCATCTCCGGCGTCAGGACGGAGGCGAGGGCATCGGTCTTGATGGCGCCGGGCGCCACGGCGTTGACGCGGACCTGCGGGCCGTAGTCCATGGCCAGGTAGCGCGTCATCTGGTTCATGGCCGCCTTCGAGCTGCCGTAGGCGCTCATGTTGTGGCTGGCCATGATGCTGGACATCGAGGAGATGTTGATAATGGCGCCGCTGCCGGCCCGCTGCATGTGGGGCGCGCAGAGCTGTGACAGCCGCCAGGCACTGAACACGTTGAGCTGGAAGACCCAGGCGAAGCGCTCCACCGTAATCTCGAAGGGGTTCTCCTTGCCGCCGCCCCCGCCGCCGGCGTTGTTGACCAGGATGTTCACCTGGTCGAATGCGGCGAGGGTCTTGTCCACCAGGCCCACGAGCTGCGCGTCGTCCAGCACGTTGCACTCGACGGCAATGGCCTGGCCGCCGAACGCGCGCACCTCGGCGGCGACGCGCTCGGCATCCGCCAGGTTCCGGTCGCTACAGGCGACGGCCGCCCCCGCGCGGGCGAGGGCGAGCGTGCTGGCGCGGCCGATGCCCGCGCCGCCGCCGGTGACGATGGCCACCTGCCCATCCAGGGAGAACCAGGTGCATTGATCCATGATACACTCCTCCAGGTCGTCGGTTGTCCGGTTGTCGGCTGGCCCGCACGCGGCGCCACCGTGCGCGGGGTCGCTGGCTCGGAGCTACTGGCCCAGCCGGCCGGCCGCCGCTCCGTCGGGCGTGGCGAACGGCGGGCTGATGGCGTCCGTCGGGACGGGCGCGGCAAACGGCGCGCTGGGCGCGGCGGGGCTGGCCCCGGCCGGGGCGCCGGTCGCGCCGCCCTGGCCGCCGCCGCTGGCCGCGGGAGCGGCCGGCTGGCCGCCCGGGGTGCAGAGGCCGATGAACTGCGCGAACGTCATGAGCGACAGGGCTTGCGACGCGAAGGTGGAGTTCCAGGTGTGCGCCGCGGCATGGTAGCTGGACGACACCCCCCACAGGCCCGAGATGCGCGCGGCCTCGGCCTGCTGGAGCCCGGCGAGCCCGAACAGCAGGCCGGAGCTCGTCTCCTGCGGCCGGGTCGGGCTGATCGCGCCGGACGCGGTGAGCAGCGCCAGGACGGTGGGCGAGTTGAGCGGGGGCTGGGCCTGCGGCGGCGGCAGGTTCGGCCGGTAGACGTAGCCGAAGGGCTGCGTCGGGCGGTACAGGGGCGCCTGGGGCCCCGGATACGCGCTCACGGCGAATGGCCCGGACACCCCGAGCCAGCCGCCGCCCGCGTACACTTCGTTCCGCATGGCCTCGCTGCGTTCGAGCAGCGGCGCGACGTACCGCTCGAGGAAGGACTGGCAACTGTCGAAGCCGTCCTGCGCGTGGGCCGCCGGCGCCGGCACGCCGGCCATGAGCACGGCCACGAGCGCCAGGACGAGAGCTAGGGACCTGCACATCGCGTTACCTCCAAGTTCCGGGGGCGGCCACCGCACGCCCGGTCCTAACGCGGCGCGGCGGGCGGTTGCGCGGTGGTGGCTTGCTCGATGGCGAGGGCCGGCCCAATACCCGCTTGTCCATCGGCCGGCAGCGTGCCGCGCGGGATCCGGCAGACGCCCAGGAGCGTCGCGTAGAGCATCCAGGCGTTGGCCTCGAGGGCGTACGCGCTCTCGGCCCCGGCGGCCGAGACCTGGTAGAGCGCGGGCTGCTGCCAGAGGGCCAGGATGCGGCCCGCCTCCGCGCTTTGCAGGTTCGCCAGCCCCAGGACGACCTGGGGGTCGAGGTTCTGGACCGGCGGCCGGACGGCGCCGCCGGCCGTGAGCAGCCCGAGGACGTTGGCGGATGTAAGCGGGGGCTGGACCAGCGGGCCGGGCAGGTTCGGCGGGTAGGCATAGTAGCCACCGGCCGGGCCAGGCTGGCGGTAGGGCGTGGGGAACGGCACGGGCACCTGTGTGGTAGCGAAGGGCGCCGCGAGCAGCGGCCAGTAGGTGGTCTGGTAGGTCTCGGGACTGAAATACTGGGAGCGTTCGAGGTTCGGCCACACGCGGTCCATCAAGAACTCGCGGCACCGCGGACTCGCCAGCCCACTGTCCTGGGCCGGCGCAGGCGGCGGCGCCTGACCGTACGCTGTGGCCGGTCCGCTCAGCAGGACGAGCAGCGCGGCGGCGAGTAATCCCTTCATTCGAGTCCACCTCCCTTGCAGTTCGGGCGCGGCGGCGCGTGGCGGCGCCAATGCCGGTCGCGGCCCCCGTGATCAGCAGCACCTTGCCGGCGAAGCGGTTTGGGACGACGACATCAAGACTCAGGGCCGGCAGATCCAGACTCACGCGGCTATCCTTTCGTTTGGCGGCGTCACCCTGCCCGCGCCCGTGGCGTGCCCGCTACCGATCACCGTGGGCGGCTCCCAACCCGTCCGCGGGCCGCGGGCCGGGCTGCTCACGGACCACCGTCTCGGCGGTGATGACGGCCGCTGCCACGACGCCCAGCACGAGGAGCGCTTCGAAAAGCCCTGGCGCCTCGTCCAGGGTGTTGTTGGAGATCATGCCAAGCATGATCCGGAGCGCGGTCTGCACCGGGAGCGTCGCCAGGATGCCCGGCAGCATCAGCGCCCGCGCGGGCAGGCCCAGGCGCGGCGCAAGCAGGCAACTCACCAGGGCCACGGCGAGCACCGCCACGAAGGTGCCCAGCAGCGGGCCGGGCAGCCCTCCAGCCACGCCGTGCGCCAGCAGTCCAAAGAGGAGCGAGCCCGCCATCCAGGCGAAATCCTGCCGCGTGCCGCCGAGCAGCGCCCAGAACCCGACGAGCAGGCCAGCGACCGCAGCCAGCAGGCCCCAGGCGGGCAGCGGCTCGGCCGGCGCGGCTACCGGGATGACCGAGAGCAAGCGGATCAGACTCGCGCCGACGACTACTCCGCTGACGATGGCGAGCAGGGCCGTGCCGACTTCGACCAGCCGCTGGCTGCCAACCGCGTACTGGCTCCGGGCGATCTCCTGGGTGAACTGATAGATGCCCAGCGACGGCAGCAGCGGGAAGACCGCCGGGAGGAGGGCCCGCGACAGGTCGACCGGCCCCATGACGAGGGGCAGGGCGCCCACGACGAGCACTACGAGCACGGTGGCGAGAAAGCGGCCGGTCTCGCTGCCGCGCACGGCGGGCAGGAGCGCCCCCATCGCTAGAAAGGCGACCAGTCCGCCAACGCCCCCGGCCAAGACCTCGGGCCAGCCGCCGCCGAAGATGCCCGCCATCGCCGCGCAGAGCAGGCCCGCGAAGAGCGCGCTCCACGGTCGGCCGGGCGTGGGAGCCGTGGCGCAGACGGTCTCCAACTCGTCCAGCGCCCGCTGGGCGTCAATCGTGCCCGCGCTCTGGAGAAGCCGCTCGGCGTACTCATGGAGGCGGCGAAGCTGGGCCAGGCTCATGCGGGCGGGCGGCACGGGCACCACGCGCACGTGCCCGCCCGGGGCACCGAGCACCACGACGATCTGCGCGGCGCCGGGAAGCAGCGTCAGGGGAACGCCCAGGCGCCGCGCCATGGCCTGCATCGCCTCCAAGGCCCCCGCGACGGACGAGCCGTACTGCAGCAGAGCCACGCCGAGCCGGATCGGCAACTCGGCTTCTGGCCCCATGGTAGACGTCGCGGCTGCAGGAGGAGCCTGTCGCGGCGCGATCATCGCCGCCTGTGCCGGGACAGATCTAGCCATCCGAACCTCCGAATCGCCCGAGCAGGAGCGAGCACACGAGCACGACTGGTAACCGCTGGCGCTCGCCGCGCTACTCCTGTACGGGAGCTTGGCGGGGCTGGCCAAGTCCCCAGGACTTTGTGAGCGTACGGGCAGGACGTTGCGCGGTACGTTGCGCTCCGTAAACGCCGGGCTACACGGGGCGGCTTGCCGCTTGGCTCAGCGGCCCGGGCGCCTCACCGAGGAGCGGAGCGGCGGCCGCGCGCTGGCCATTGCGCCCAGGCGACAGAGGCGCGCTCCACAGGCAGTCCTGGGCCGCCTCCAGGCTCGATAGCGCCTGATCGAGCTGTGCCGCGACCAGCGCACAAGCCGCACCCGCCTGGGCCGGGCGCAGCCGCCCCGCGCGTAGCTGCTCGTGCAGCCGTTCCAGCAGCGCGGCCGTCACCACGAACCGATCGCGGGCGTGCGTGAGCGGGTGGCGGTCTCGCATAGGGCCTCCTTCTCGGGCAGGGTATGCCAGCCATCGCCCCCTGGCTCATCGCGACGCTCTCGGCGACGAGCAAACGGGCGCACGACGCTGGCCCGGCCTGGCCTCGAGTCCTAGAATAGCGATTTGAACACTATCGGCACCCGTTTTGCACAGGCTGTGTACGGGCAGAATGGTGACGCTGCTTGCTCTGCGCCAGGTGTGGCTCAGGGGCTTCTGCAGGTGGGGAAAGGCCCGCACCGCAAGGAGGTCGCCCGCGGTGCAGGCCGGGTCGCGCGCTGGCCAAGCTCCCGCGGCGCGCGACCACCGCGACCGGATGGCGACTCTTCGGCCGCGGTGGGACGGACATTGCTGGCCGACAGCGAGTCGCTGTTGCGGGCGATCCCAGGTTGACCTGCCGTTTACCCCCCGCTACCTCGCTCCTCACCAGGCTGCCGCACGCTAGCCCCATGAGGCACGATCTGTGTCCGCCGCGCCGACCACAAGCCTGGCACCGCTCAGCGCCGCGGGTCGGCAGACGGCTGCGTGGGGTCGGTCGGGAGGTGTGCATCGCGCTGGGCTTGCTTGCGGCGGCGCTCGCGGCGAGCCCTGCAAGCGCGAGCGACCCGGACCACCCAGCGGTGCCGCAGCGGGGCGCCGGCACGGCTCCTCCGTCGGCGGTCGCTGGGCAGGCGTCGCCGGTCCCCGCGGTCGGCACGCCCGTCGCGCAGGGCGCGCCCCGGTGGGGCGCTGGTCCCGTGACCCAGGCCGGCCCGCTGACCGGCCCTGCCCCGGCCGCCCGGAGCCGCTGGCTCAGCGTCACCGTGACGGCCTATACCGCGAGCGAGGCGGAAGGGACCCTGGCCGGGCTCACCGCTACCGGCACGCGCGCCCGCCCGGGCACGGTGGCGGTTGATCCATCCGTCATCCCACTCGGCAGCCGGCTGCGGATCACCGGCGTGCCGGGGGTCTATCGTGCCGAGGACACGGGCAGCGGGATTCGCGGCGCCCAGGTTGACGTGTTCATGGCGTCGCGCGCCGAGGTGCTGCAGTTTGGCCGGCACAGCAACGTCCTGGTCGAGATTCTGGAGCCGTAGGCGCCCTGCCTGACAGAGCGCCCGGATGAGGCGGTGTACTGGTGTCGCGGGGCGTTCACGGGCGCCAGGCTGAGGAGACAAGGGCGCATGACTGGCTGGCCGACGCCGGGGAGGCGGCCTGGCGGCTGCGGGCGGGCACGAGACCCGCCCCTACGCCGCCCGGGCCGGTGGCGCGCGGTGGGCCGGCGCCCGGACCGTGCCGGCGCTGCGACGCGGGCGCCCAGGCCTCCGACGGGGCCGGTGGCGCGCGGTGGGCCGGCGGCGGGGCACGCCCGGATGGCGACGGGCGAGCCGCGGGCACGAGGCCCGTCGCCACAGGACGACGGGGCGCTGGCTGCTTCTCGGACGCGCGGGCGGGGCTAGCGGGCGGTGGCGCTGGCTAGCTCGCGCAGGGGCTGGTGGCCGCCGTTGTCGGCGTACTCTTCCTCGCGGTAGACGGCGAGGGCGCGCATGGTCGGGAGGTCGTTGAAGGAGAAGAGGACGGCGTCCTCGCTGGCGGACGCGTTGGCGTGCTCGTGGAAGGTCCAGGTGGGGACGACGAAGATGTCCTTCTCCTCCCAGTCGAAGCGCTGGCCGCCGACGACCGAGTAGCCGCGGCCCTTGGCGACCTGGTAGACGCTGTTGCCGGTGTGGCGGTGGGCGCGGGTACGCTCGCCAGGGCGCAGGAGCTGGATGCTGGCGCCCATCGTCGGCATGATTGGGCCGCCGGTGCGCGGGTTCACGTACTCCATGAGGATGCCGTCCCAGGGGGAGCCGGCCTGCTCGCGCGCCGCCCGCTGAAGCGCCTCGTAGGTCGGCTCCCAGGGGTACTTGAGGAGCGGCGAGTACGGCTTCGTCCAGCGGTCCCAGGTGGGGCAGAGCGCGTTGCCGCCGTACTCGGCGTAGGAGGCGTCGACGGGGCGGGTGGGCGTCTGCTGGTCCTCGGGGTAGACCTCGTAGAAGTTGACCTCCAGGGCGTTGACGAGGGGGATGTCGAGGCCGTCCTGCCAGATGCAGGGGCCGCTGGTGCCCTCGTTGCCGTGGTCGTGCCAGGTCCAGTT
>Ga0070741_10001997_pt1 | contig 57315 bp, 55 predicted proteins | sample Coa_R1_4_FD_66440 | JGI IMG/M metagenome (GOLD analysis project Ga0070741, IMG submission 66440) | Surface soil microbial communities from Centralia Pennsylvania, which are recovering from an underground coalmine fire - Coalmine... | ecosystem: Environmental > Terrestrial > Soil > Unclassified ... | reverse complement strand
CATCATCACGCCAGCCCAACTCGCGGGCCTTTCCGCCGACTACACTTTTGATAAAGGGACACTAACCTACGCCGACCCCAAAACCCGGGCGCAGGAGACCGCTTTCACCACCGCCGGAGAAAAAATTGTCATCCAAACCGCATACGGCGCAAAGGAAGTTGACCCAACTCTGGTTAGAACCGTTGACCCCAAAGGCCTTTCGTCCTTTATCCTGACCGCTGCCAGCCCGGATAACCCTTCTCAAACCGATTATCTCTTCCTTCCCAAAACCGGAGAGTGGGTAACGCCCTTAGAAATTCGCGGCGATGACGAAAACCCGGTTCCGATAACTTTTGATGATGTCTATAACGGCAGACTTTCTCTGAGCCTGCACCTGGCCTACGCCAATGGCGTACTCCATAATTTCCCCGAAGACACCCCGCTTGTGCCAGTAATCCAAGAGGCAGACGGGGCGATAATAATAGACCCCTTTAAACCTACCTCTATCCCCAACTTGTCAGAAGATCAGACGCCTTATATTCCATTCGTTGGACTAATTAAAAATCCTTTCAATGAAGGCAAAGACGCCCGCATTTATACTTATGCAATTTCTGTAGAGAAGGGCAACGTCAGGTTCTTTAATCTCTGGTTTTACGAATTCAAAAAGGACACACATAAAATATCATATCCTCCAACAAGGGTAAGTGCACGTGAGGCATTTCCTTCAATACTGGCGACCGCTGATTGGGCAATCAAATATCGTAGTTATCTTCCCGAAGAGGTGCACCTGGAAGATGTATACGCACAACATTCACCAGAAGATTACGTGAGGCAGTGGGGAAAAACCCAAATCCCGCCGGAAGAGTTGGAAGACTTCATTCTGGGATACTCCCGCTACGATCACTCATAGATTGTAAAATATCGGTTTTGATTCTCTTGCATAACGTGTTGGCTTTGGTTTAATATGAATTTAGTACACAAGAATGGTAACAAAGATTCTTTTTGGAATTGGCATCGGTGTAATCCTTGTTCTTTCTTTCAATCACCTAGCCCATGCAGATTTTCCGGGTTGTAACGGCGACAAAGAGTGTACCAGTACCGATGATTGTCAGAAAACTTATTGCAAGGGAAACCCAAGCTGCACCGCTTCATGTGATGGTTACAAACCCAATATCCGGCAGTGTGGCACCTGCAAATGGACCGTCGGTAATACGTGCAAAAAAGAAGACTGGGGGGATTGGGGCCCTTGCGTTAATTTTTGCCAGACACGAACATGCACGAATAATGGCCACCCATACGATCTTGAAGTCCAATCCTGCGGAGGAGGAGAGTGTATTCGCCAGGGCGGCGGGCTGTCATGCCCCAACGGGCCTTATGTCTGGGAATGCCAGAAACCGCATAGTGAAAAAAAAACACTGCGACGGAAATTTAGAGGGCGGCCAGTGCGGCTACGATAAAAACGGTCTCCCAAAATATTGGTGCAGAAATCTCTCCTGTCAGGGCCGTCCGCCCGGATACACCTGCTCAACGGGGTGCGGCGGAGGTTGCCCGATAAGGCCAGATGTAACTTCGCCGTCAATCCAAGACTTTTTTCTTACCTATAATCCCGGCCCGTGGTGGCAGGTAAAGGATAGCGATATTTCATGCTTGACACAATTTGTGACCCGCATATAATCACCCGCAACAGACAGCGCGAAGACAAGTAATCAGGTAACTGTTCAGAGAGCCGCCGGTCGTGCGAGGCGGTCAGCCCAATGATGAAATCCACTTCGCCAAGTTTCCTTCGCAGGAATCTAAAACGTAGTGACAAAGCGGTTGAAGTCGCTACTACGACAAGATTGTAAGAGGGACGCGAGCGCCCGTTACAGCGCAAGTCTGAGGTGACCCCCACCCCATCCCTCCCCCTTGAAGGGGGAGGGTGGCGAAGCCGGGAGGGGGTCGCAAAAGCAGGTGGCACCACGAGACGCCCCCCGAAGGTGTCGGATGAACTTCCGACGCTCGTCCTGCAAATGGACCGGGGGCGTATTCTATTCCCTCACCCCAACCCCTCTCCCGATGGGAGAGGGGCAAGGGGTGAGGGCTGACAAATGGAGGTGCAACCATGATTGACATCAATCTCATCCGCCAGACCCCGGACGTTGTCCGCACGGCGCTGAAGAACCGGCAGATGGATTCCTCGCCGGTGGATTCCGTTTTGGAATTGGACGAGAAGCGCCGCGCGCTCTTGACGGAAGCCGAAAAACTCAAAGCGGAGCGGAACGCCGTCTCGAAAGAGATCAGCCAAATGAAAGACGCGGCCGCCCGAGCAGCAAAGATCGAAGCGATGCGCGTCGTCGGCGATAAGATCAGCGCGCTGGATAAGGAAGTCGCTGAAGTGGACGCGCAATTGAACGCGGTCTTATCGGGCATCCCCAACGTCCCGGATGCCGGCACGCCGATTGGCAAAGACGAAAATGATAATGTTATCGTGAAGACGGTGGGCGAGCCAAAGAAATTCGATTTTCAACCAAAGGCGCACTGGGATCTCGGCCCCGCGCTTGGCATCATTGACTTCGAGCGCGGCACAAAACTCACCGGCTCGCGTTTTTATGTGTTGAGCGGAGCGGGCGCGCGGTTGCAACGCGCTCTGATCGCCTTCATGCTCGATCTTCACATTCGCCAGGGTTACACCGAAAAGTATCTGCCGTTCATGGTCAAGACCGCAACCGTGTATGGCGCGGGTCAACTTCCAAAGTTCGCTGATAATCTTTACAAAGATCACGAGGAAGATTACTACTTTGTGCCCACCGCGGAGGTCCCGCTCACCGGCCTGCACATGGATGAAATCCTCGACGAGGCCAGCCTGCCCCTCCTCTATACCGCGTATACGCCCTGCTTCCGCCGAGAAAAAATGAGCGCGGGCCGCGATGTGCGCGGCATCAAGCGCGGCCATCAGTTCGACAAGGTCGAGATGTACATTTACTGCAAGCCGGAAGATTCAGACGCATGGCTGGAGAAGATGCGCGAACATGCCGAAGAGACCTGCAGGCAACTTGGCCTGACGTATCGCATCAAACAACTCTGCACCGGCGACATCGGCTTCAACTCGACCACAACATACGATGTCGAGGTCTGGGCGCCGGGATGCAACGAATGGCTGGAAGTTTCCTCGGTCTCCAATGTGCGCGACTTTCAGGCGCGGCGCGCCAACATCAAATATCGGGCCGCAGACAAGAAAACGCGACTCGTCCACACACTCAACGGATCGGGTCTGGGCCTCCCTCGGACCCTGATCGCCGTTATGGAAAACTACCAGCAGGCTGACGGTTCCATCGTCGTTCCCGACGCGCTCCGTCCGTGGATGGGCGGAGTGGATGTCATTAGACCATAGACTTGGTCTCGATATGGCGGCGGTGGTCGAGTAGTTCCGCAGGAACGTATCGAGACCCGCCGCCTACTCGACCAGCATTTGCTTATGCCTCCCACCGACCCTCGTTTCTGGGCAGAAGTTTTCATCCAAACGCTGACGCTGTTCGCGCTCATCATCGGTCTGTTTGGTTTGCTTGTTCCAGTCTTTCCAGGGTTAATCATCATGTGGCTTGCAACTCTGTTCTACGCGCTGATCGAAAATGCCGCAGGCCGCATGGCATGGATTGACTGGACGCTCTTCGCGCTGATCACGCTCCTGATGTTGTTCGGAAGCATCGTTGACAACATCATCATCGCCAAGCGAATGCGCGGACATTCGATTCCGTGGCGTTCGATTGGCCTGAGTTATCTGGCGGGCATCATTGCCAGTCTGTTTCTCACGCCGCTGGTGGGGCTACTCGCCTCCCCATTGACTTTGTTCGGAGCCGAATACCTCCGCTTTCGGAATCGCCGCAAAGCCTTCGACTCTGCCAGAACATACATGATCGCCTGGGGCTGGTCGTTTCTGGCGGTGTTTGGAGTCGGTGTGCTGATGCTCATTCTATGGTTGTTGTGGGCGTGGTTGTAGAACCCGGGCAAAAACCTGGTGTTCTAATTTGTAGTCAAATTCAAAAATTTGAAAGGAGAAAAGTATGCCCCCCGTCATCGGTGAAGTTACCCACTTTCTCGGCTTCCTGCTACGCGCCCTTGGCTTCCTGGTCTTTGGCCTCGGAGCGGGCCGTTTCGTCCTCGATAATTTCAAGGCCAGTGCATGGCAGGTGCAAATCGCACTGGCGCTCGGCTTCTTCGGCCTGCTGATCGCGTTGACGAACTTCTCTACGGCCGGTTCGGCAGGCGCATTCGCGCTTGGCGCGGGCGCCGCGTATTTCATGTCCATGTTGCCCACGAAGGCCACAGACGACACAAAGAAGAAGTGATCACAACAAAACAGGCTCCCCCAAACGGGAGCCTGAATTTTTATTCCCCCAAATCAATCTGTGAGCTGAGCAATGCAGTCACGAGTTTGACCGCGTTCTTCACATCGGTGAGGTCCACCATCTCGGATGGCGTATGAACATAGCGGCATGGAACCGAGACACATCCCACCGGAATACCCGAGCGGACCAACTGCATGGCGCGCGCATCCGTCGTGCCGCCGAGCAAAACTTCGCGCTGATATGGGATTTTATTCTTCTCGGCGGTTTTGATCATCCAATCCACGATGCGCGGATCAGAGAGCATCCCCCCATCACGGATTTTGATGGCCGGGCCTTTACCCAAAGCCACGTCGAAATCTTTTTGGCCCGGCGTATCACCCCAGCCTGTCACGTCAATCGAAAAGCCGAGGTCGGGGTCAATGCCGTAGGCAGAAGTCTGCGCGCCGCGCGTGCCCACTTCTTCCTGAGTCGTGAAGACAAAATAGACTTCATGCGGCGTGGATTTGAGTCCGCGCAAGGCCTCGATGGCGACCAAACACCCAATGCGGTCATCCATGGATTTGGCAACGACGCGGTCACCCAGATCGAGAAACGGCCGCACGAACGCGGCCACATCACCGGTCCTGACAGAACAATCTTTTTTGTTCGAGACGCCAACGTCAATGAACATTTTGTCCAGCGCCGGAACGTCAGACGCATGGTCGGTTGGCTCGAGGCCGATCACGCCCAGGGTCCCGTTGACGAAGCGGACGCGCCCGCCGGGCAGATTGCGCGGATAGACTCCGCCAATGCCGGTGAATCGGACGAATCCTTTTTCATCCACGTGAGTCGCCATCAGACCGATCTCATCCATGTGCGCGGCGATCATGATTCGCGTACCGCCCTTGCTTGCACGTCCTTTGCGGACGATCAAGTTTCCGAGCGTATCCACACGGATTTCATCGGCAAGTTCCCTGACTTCTTTGCGAATCAAATCGCGAATGGCATCCTCATAACCCGAAGGGCTGAAAGTATCTGTGAGTCTTTGAAGAAGTTGTTTCATTCGGCCTCGTTAGTGCGGCAGGGGCACGTTTTCGCCCGCCGCGAAAATTTGCGCTTCTTTGCGCGTCAAAAGATGAACCTTGCTTTTACCCATCACTTTCCATTCATCGCCGAGTCTTCCGACCAGCGCAGTGTTCTCATCAATGCCCAACATGCGTTCGCCATCTTTCATGCCGCGCCGCAGAAGATCAACCAAAAATCGGAACGGCCCCGCGTTATCGAAATGCGGCATTACATATTCGGCGGGCACTTTTCCAAAACCTTCAATCGTGCCCAGCCCCATCCGTCGAAAGTTCGGCAAACGCTTCGCCAGAATCATCGCGCCCGCTGAACAACCCGCATAAACTGCGCCGCGCGACCACGCCTTTTGCGCGGCTTCCCACGCGCGGCTTCCGTTCATCGTGGCGAAAAGATAAGTTGGGTCGCCGCCAGAGAAATAAATCAGATCGGCAGATTCAAGAATCGGCTCATATTGCGGATCGTCTGCCGACTCGCGACCAATGATGGGAAGCGCGTTGACTTCCGCGCCCAGCGCGCGGAAATGTTCTTCGCCCATGCGTGACCAGCGCCCCACGCTCTCGGGTCCCTCTTGACCTGCGGCCGTGGGCAAACAAACGACGCGCGGCGCGCGTCCGTTCACTCGTACCGAGTCAAGCAGATGGCGATCCACATCATCCATCACGGGTAGATATTCTCCGGCGCCAACTAAAGCGATCAATCCGTTCATGGTACCTCTAACCTAACGTTTCAATATCTCCGGCGACATTCCCTTCAGCGCGGCGTGCAACAAAGCCAGCGTGTTTTTCCAATCCTCGATGCGCGCGATGCTCATCGCGGTGTGAGTGTAACGATGCGGCACAGATACAGACACCACCGGCACACCCGCCACCGCGCGCTGTATTGCACCCGCGTCCGTCCCGCCGCCGCCCGGCTGACGCAATTGATATGGGATGTCATTCTTCTCCGCCACCGCCCGCATATAGCGAACAAGCCGCGGGTCGTCAATTGTAGATGAATTGGCAACATAGATCGCCGGACCAAGCCCGAGCTGGGTGTTGTAAAAAGTATTCTCGCCATCGGTTTGCATTGGCAGATCATTGGCAGGCGTGGAATCAATGGCAATGGCCAGGTCAGGTTTGAAATATTGCGCGGCGACCTTTGCCCCGCGTAAACCAATCTCTTCCTGCACGGTAAACGCGGCGAGCAGGTCAATGTTCGACGGCGCGGACTTGACCAACTCGATCAAGGTCGCAACGCCGATGCGATCATCAATGGACTTGGACATGATGGAAGCCGCGTTGCGCTGAAAGTTCGGCGCAAAGGTCCCGCGATCACCGGGTTTGGCTTTGCCGCTTGGGCCGAGATCAATTCGCAGAGAGTCGGCGGAGAGACTCTTCTTGCGTTCGTCGCGCGTGGTCAAATGAATCGGCTTCGCGCCGATCACGCCCAGCGTGTGATCTTTTCCAATTACGACCTGTTTGCCGGGCAGACTGCGTTCATCAATGCCGCCAATCGTTTTGAACTGATACAACCCCTCGCCGTCCTCGGCCACCAACATGAAACCGACTTCGTCCATGTGCGCGTCGAGCATGACACGAAGGCGTTTCGCGCCGCGGCCATGCTTTGCAGCCAAAACATTTCCGAGCGCATCAACTTTGACCTCATCTACATGCGGCTTGACTTCATCAAGCACGATCTTGCGTACTTCACTTTCATCACCGGACACAGCAACAGCTCTGCAAAGTCTCTCAAGCAATTTGAATTGAGCCGCGCCGATCGCGGGAGTTTTATTTGCCATCTTCTTTATCCTCCCACGAAATTTTCGAGACAAAATCCGCTTCAAGGCCGCTGATGAATTCCGCCAACAGCCGGCCCGCGCGTTGAATATCTTTAATTGCAACCATCTCGACCGGCGTGTGCATATAACGCAGTGGAATTCCAATCACTGCGCTGGGTATCCCTTCGCGCGCTACCTGCATCGCGTACGCGTCCGTGCCGGAGTGCGCGGGTGTAATATCCATCGCGACCGGGATTTCCAATTTGTCTGCCAGGTCTTTCAATTTTTTGTAAAGAAAGGGATGCAAATTCGCGCCCCACCCCAGCGTTGGGCCTTTGCCAAGCGGGAAGGTCTCCCAACCGTTCGCGCCCGGACCTTTTGCAAAGGTCACATCAATGGCGACAGCCAGATCGGGATTCAAATGATACGCGGATGTGGCCGCGCCACCCAGCGTCTCTTCTTCCTGGACCGTTGCAACGGCCCACACATCCCAAACATGCGACTTGGCCTGAAGTTCTTCCAAACAAACCGTCAGCGCGGCGACCGAGGCGCGGTTATCGAGCGAATGTCCGCTGAGGAATTCACTGGTCAACTCAAGCGGCGGTGTGTTGAATGAAACGAGATCACCGACGCGGACGAGACTCGCCATCTTTGACGGAGGCAGTCCCACGTCTACGAGAAGATGCGGGAGGCCAATGGCGTTATCGCGCGCATCCTCAGGCAAGGTCTTCATCGGTGGGAGAATGACGACGCCGGGCAAATCCTGTTTACCATGAACGATGACCGGTGTCCCCGGAAGGATGCGAGAATCAATCCCGCCGATTTCATCCACATGAATCAAACCATCCACGACTCGAGTCGCAATCAAGCCGATGGCGTCCATGTGCGTGGCGATCATGACAGACGGATGGTTGCCTTTGCCCCGCCCTTTTTTGAGCGCGTGCAGAGAACCGAGGCGGCTCGCGGAAATTTCATCTACAAGCGGTTTCCATTTTTCGGTGATGAGTTTTGCAACCGGACCTTCGTAAGCCGAGAGGCCCGATGCAGAGATTAGCAACTTGAGAAAAGGGACAATGTCGGTCATGGCGTTGGCGGGAACGGGGTGATGCTTGGCGTGGGAGTATCGGAGGCGGTTGGCGTTGGCGTGAATGTATTGGTCGGCGGCGGGAACGGTGTGAATGTGAGACTCGGCGTGAACGTGGGCGTATGCGAGGGCGTAAAAGTTGGCGTGACAGAAGGAGTGAACGTGGGCGTGAAGGTAAATGTAGGAGGAAGGAATGGCGTCGAGGAGTTGGTCGGAGTCAACGTTGGTGTGAGAGTAAGAGTCGGTGTATCGGTCACCGTGCCTGTGAGGAACGAAGGAGTTGGACTCAAGGTTGGCGTGGATGAACCGCTGGGGGTCAGCGTGAGCGTGACCGTTGGTGTGGCAGTGACCGGGCCGGGCGCAAAGATAAGAGCGACACCGCCGAGGCAATAGCATGGAAGAGTCGCAAGAATAATTGCAATCAAAATGAGATGGCGCCGCGCGCGGGGGTCGTCTGGGTCACGCATCGGCACGATGATAACATAAAGAGAGAGCAGAGAGTAGTGAGTAGTGAGTAGAAAATAGTGAAGAGCGAAGAGAAAGGTATAATTTCGTCAATGATTCCGATCCATCTGCGCATTTCCGGTTTCCTTTCCTATCGCGATCCGGCCGAAGTGGACTTTACCACATTCGATCTGGCGTGCATCTCCGGGCAAAACGGCGCGGGCAAATCGTCTCTGCTGGATGCGATCACATGGTCGTTATTCGGCGAGGCGCGCGCCAAAGACAAAGACTCGCTGGTCAATTTGCAATCGAAGACTGCGGAGGTTGCCTTTACATTCAGTTATGAGGAAAACATTTATCGTGTGATACGCGCTCTGCCGCGCGGCAAGACAACGACGCTGGAGTTCCAGATTCTGGACGATGGACGACAGACCACAGACCATGAAAAAACGTGGAGGCCGCTGACCGAGCGCACGACGCGCGATACGCAAGCGCGCATCGAGCAGACTTTACGTCTCGATTATGAGACCTTCATCAACGCGGCGTTCTTTCTGCAGGGAAAGGCCGATCAATTCACACAGCAAAATGCCAGCAAGCGCAAGGATGTGCTGAGCAGTATCCTCGGCCTCGAGATGTGGGAAATGTATAAAATCCGCACTGCCGATAGACGCAAAGCGCTCGAAGACGAAATCAATTCAATGGATGGACGCATTGCCGAGATCAACGCGGAACTGGCAGAGGAAGAACCACGTAAACAGCGATTGAAGGACCTCGAATCCGAATTGAAGCGTTTGTCCGCGGCGCGCAAAACGCAGGAAAATGCTCTGGAAAATTTGCGGAAGGCCGCCGCCTCGCTGGATCAACAGGTTGCCGCGGAAAAAGCGAAGCTGGAAGAAGAGCGACGCGGGCTGAAAGAGCAAGAACAAGCAGTCATAAGCCAACGGTCAACGATCAACGAAATGAACAAACAAGTTGAAAACGCAAAGAAGTTGCTGGCAGAAGCCGAGGAAAAAGCCAAAACGCGAAGTGAACTGGAAGAGAAGCGAAGCATGGCGCGCGAGCAATACGGCCAATCGAAAGCGGAAAACGAATTGCTCAAAGCGCAGATGGACGAACTCAAAGAGCGCATTGACCGGCTCAGCGCGGCGGAAGGGGCCACCTGTCCGTTGTGCGGCCAGCCTTTAAGCGAGGAGCATCGGAGGTCCACGCTAAAGCAGTTGCAGGATGAAGGCAAGGAAAAAGGCGACCGCTTCCGGGTCAATAAATCAAACATGGATGACCTTGTGAAGCGCATTGCGGATCACGAAACCCAGATTGCAAAAATTGAAAGTGCGGAAAGAGAACGGTTGTCGCTTTCCAACACCGTTACTCAATTGACCGAACGAATTGAAACGATCAAGGCTTCAGTCAGAAATTGGGAGGCCGTTGGCGTCAAACGGCTAAAGGAAGTGGAAACGATTTTGGCAAGTAAGAAATATGCCGCCGAAACACAGGAATCTTCGGTCAATCTTGTTGAAGCGGAACGCGCCTTGTTTGATTTGCAGGAGCAGGAAAACAGACTGAATCAGGAGGTCGGCGCGGCGCGGCAAAAAGTGTCCGTGTTGGATGGCCTGCGGACGCGCAAAGCCGAGCTGGGGTCCGCGCGCGAGGCGGCCGCTTTGCAAGTGGCGCGTCACAAGACGCTCGAACGAGCCTTTGGCAAAGATGGGGTCCCGGCTTTGTTGATCGAACAGGCCCTGCCACACATCGAATCCAAGGCCAATGAATTGCTGGATCGTCTGAGCGATGGACAGATGTCCATTCGATTTGTCACACAAGCGGAATACAAAGACAAGAAGCGCGAAGATTTGAAAGAAACGCTCGGCATTCAGATCAGCGACGCGGCCGGTGTGCGTGATTATGAAATGTATTCGGGCGGCGAGGCTTTCCGCGTAAACTTTGCCATTCGCCTGGCTTTGTCGGAAGTGTTGGCGCAACGCAAGGGAGCGCGTTTGCAAACGCTGGTGATTGATGAAGGCTTCGGCTCGCAGGATGTGCAGGGCAGGCAGAGATTGATCGAGGCCATCAATTTGGTGAAAAATGATTTTGCCAAAATATTGGTTATCACGCACCTTGACGAACTCAAGGACGCCTTTCCGACGCGCATTGAAGTGGAGAAGACGGATCACGGCACAAGAGTCCAGGTAATACAATAATGACAAAAATCCTTCACCCATTCAAATATCGGGGCAAATGGGATCATTTGCTAGTGACAGTCTTTCTGTTTATAAATGGATTGGTTGCTGTTAATGCAGTGTTGCACGATCCATATGTCGGTTATGATATTCGAGATCACTTGAATATGATTCGGGTACTTTCCGAAGAACATCACTGGCCAACTGCGGAACAAAGCAGGGAGTTCTACTCTCCTCCCATACCCTATTTACTACCGGCCTTGTTCAAGGATCTACTAGGCACAAATCTACTAAGAGCCGCAAAATTTGGCCAACTTGTGAACTTGTTTCTCTCTATCGGGGTCACATATCTTCTTCTAAAAATCTCTGATTTAGTTCTTGAAGAAAGCCGCTATCTCAAAATAGCATCGCTGATATTTCTTGGAATGATGGCGGTCTACTATCGCACTTTTGCCTTCATCCGAGGCGAAAATTACCTCACTTTCTTTGCGGTACTTGTTATCTATCAAACCCTTCATATCTTTCTAAGGGAACATTATGATTTCCATCAGATTATCACCTTGGGTTTGGAATTAAGTTTGATGCCGCTTTCCCGCCAATGGGGCCTCCTGATATTTCCTGCAATCCTACTTTTTGTCACATTCTTGACAGTAAAGGACGGAATGGATTGGAGGAGAAGGCTCAAAGTGATCACAATCAGTTATGCCATCGCATTGATTCTTAGCGGATGGTTTTATCTGTTCCTAAAAATACAGAACGGTTCCGCCTTAGCTTTCAGCACAAAGCCTGTTCAGTTCTCTCTGTCCACACAGCCCCCAGAATTTTACTTTGGAACAGGATCAGGAAAGTTATTTAGCGACCCGATCAGGCCATCGTTTGCAAATCAACTGTTTCCGACATTTTATTCAGACACATGGGGAGATTATCTAGGTTATTTCTTGGTGTACGGAAGAAATCTTCAAACACATGAATATATTTTCGGCGAGAAACTGCTTAATCTTACCAACCAAGCAATAACAGAAAGCTCGATCGAAACCAATCGCTTTTCAATAGCCAGCTACCTTGGCCGAGTGAATCTGCTTGATCTTATCCCGTCTGCTTTTCTGCTATCAGGCTGGTTACTTGGGATCTTTAACATATGGCGCGGCTTAAGGCAAACAACATTAGGATACTTAGATTCAATGTTGATTCTATTAAGCTTGATCGTGGCATGTACACTTGGCGGTTACATGTGGTTCCTTATCCGATATCCTGACTATCAGGGGAGCGCCATCAAGGCCACCTACATGATGCAAATTTTTCCATGTCTCGCGCTAGGTGCAGGCACAGTAATCGAAAAATTGAGAAAGAAATATCCGAAAATCTGGATACCATTTTTAATTGTTTTTGGAATTATCATGCTACATGATGTGCCAACGATGCTTACCCATTTTCCGCTTTTTCACATATGAGTATTTTTCTAATCACTTCCACAATTTTATTCCTATCAGGTCTTCTAATCATCTATTGGCTCCATAATCAATATCATCTCGACATCGTCGTCCAGCCGGTTTCGCCCCCACACAACGCGCCGTTGATGTCCATCTGCGTGCCAGCGCGCAACGAAGAGAAAAATATTCGCGCCTGTGCAGAAGCCATCCTTTCACAAACGTATCCGAATTTTGAAGTCGTTGTTTTGGATGATCGCTCGACGGATTCGACGCTGGAGATTCTTCACAGCCTGGCCGTTCAGAATCACAAACTCAATGTGATCATCGGTTCGGACCTCCCCTCCGGCTGGGCAGGCAAACCCTGGGCTTTGCATCAGGCGGCCGCCCACGCGCGCGGCGACTGGTTGTGTTTCGTGGACGCCGATACTCTTCTCGAGCCTGAAACACTTTCGTCGTGTTATGTCAAAGCATTGGAAACGGGCGCGGACTTATTCACCATCATGACATTTCAAGTTACAGTCACGTTTTGGGAACGCGCGGTAATGCCCCTCGTGTTGACCGCGCTATCTGTTGGCTTCTCCCCGCGCAAAGTCAACGACCCGAAGCGAAGGGATGCGGTCGCCAACGGCCAATTTATCCTGATCAAACGAACGGTCTATGATGCCATCGGCGGACATGAACAGATCAAAGACCAAATTGTGGAAGATAAGGCCATCGCCGAACAAGTCAAATGGAATGGCTACCACCTGGTCGTCGCGGACGGGATGCGCCTGGCGCGCACGCGCATGTATACGTCTCTGCCGCAGATGTGGGAAGGCTGGACGAAAAATATTTATCTCGGCTTGCGTGATCAGCCTGGCTTGTTGGCACTTGGAGCCTTCGGCGGTCTTTTGTCGGTCATTGCCGCGCTCTTTCTCCCCGTCTGGCCTTTGCTTGGCTTAGCATGGTATTTGCACGATGGAGGATGGATGGCAATCACGGTTATCCTGAAAGCTTTAATCTTGTGGGCAGTTTTGCTGTATACACGCGCCGCCGTTGCACGCAAGATGAATATCCCGCGCTGGTACGCATTGACGACGCCATTGGGCGCGGGAGTCTTTGCGGCCATGATGCTGACCTCGGCATGGAAAGTTTTATCCGGCCGGGGTGTGACGTGGCGCGGGCGAAGATATAACCCCTAATCAAAATTATGTTCGTCGGGGGAAATCGTTACAAATGTCATTTCTCAAATCTGGATGAAAACCGTAAGATTTAGGGGAACTTATTTGCATTTCGCATCTAAAGTTGCACCCCGCATTTATCTCTATAAACTGACCTGTGCTTATGCACAACATATCAAAAGGAAGCGGCATGACCAGACTCCCAATCTTCATCGCTATCGCGGCAACTCTCATCGCATTGGGCATGTTCGCCTATGTAACGGACGCGCCGGCCTACGCAGGCACGGACTCTGCAACCTGCAACAATTGCCACGTCATGGACGCACAATATGAAAACTGGTATCACGGCGGGCACAGGAACGTCACCGAATGCGTGGATTGTCATCTGCCGCATGACAACATAGTCAGTTATTACATCGCGAAAGGCCGGACCGGGATGCATGATGTCTACATGTTCAGCATGGGGAAAACGCCCGAACTGATCCGCGCCAAAGAAGACACCAAGCAGATCATCCAAGGCAATTGCGTCCGCTGTCATCAAAGCACGGTCGAAAACATCATGCTGGGACCGCAACCCTTCGACCGCTATTGCTGGGAATGTCACCGCGCCGCGGCCCACGGACAGCGCGGTATTTCGATTGTCCCTTATCAAGATTCGAGTCTCTATCCCACCAAGTAAGGAGAATGCAAATCCATGAAACGATACACGACTTTTATTCTGGTCGGCATTATTATCCTGCTGGCCGCTGTTTTGACCGGCGTGCTTGTTTTTATGAAGAATCAACCCGCGCAGGAACGCGCCATCCTGCCCCAAATCGTTGAAGTGAAACCGATGGAACCAGATTCATCCATCTGGGGACAGAACTTTCCAAATCAATGGTCAACTTTTCAGCAGACAAAAGACAACAACATCAAAACTACCTACGGCGGCTCGGAGAAATTTTCTCATCTGGCGGAAGACCCGCGCCAAATCATTTTGTTCGCGGGCTATCCTTTCAGTAAGGATTACAACGAGGAACGCGGACATATGAACAGCCTGATTGACGTCCGTGCCACCAAGCGGCTTAACTTGACCCCGGGCGATCCGAAGGAAACACACGCTACATGCTATTCCTGTAAATCGTCCGACAACCCGGCATTGTGGCAAAAGCTTGGGCTGGAAGGTTTCGATTCCATGATGTTCCCGGAGATGACGCCGGACATCACCAACCCCATCGGATGCGCCAATTGCCATGAAGCCGGGACCATGCGATTGATCGTCACCAACCCATCGCTGGAGAACGCGCTCAAAGCGCAGGGCAAAGATTGGAAAACGTTTACGCGTCAGGAAATGCGGACGGTGGTGTGTGCCAATTGCCACGTGGAATATTATTTCGTCGGTGACAAGAAAATCCTGACCTTCCCGTGGGCCAATGGCACGCGGATTGACCAGATCATTGATTACTACGACAACATCAACTTCAAGGACTGGGATTATCCCGGCACGGGCACGCCAATGCTCAAGGCACAACATCCTGAGTACGAAATGTACACGGCTGATAGCACTCACTTCAAAGCAGGCGTGGCCTGCGCGGACTGCCACATGCCCTACGTACGCGACGGCGCGGCCAAATTCTCGTCGCATGATGTGCATAGTCCGTTACTCAATCCACAGCAGGCGTGCGGACAATGCCACACGGACGTGGATTACGTCGTCGGACGCGTGAATGAGATTCAGAATCAAGTCTTCACGACCAAGCAATCCACCGAAGACGCGTTGATTGATGCGATCACCGCCATCCAGGCCGCCGCGGCGGACCCCAACGCGGACGCATCCCTCCTCGACCAGGCGCGGCAACTGCATCGCAAAGCGCAGTTCATGTGGGATTTTGTCTCTGCCGAAAACAGCATGGGCTTCCACAACCCCGAATATATTTTGAAGATATTGGCTGATTCCACCAATTACGCCCGCCAGGCGCAGATGCTGGCAGCGCAATCCGTCAATGACCCGGCGCTGTTGGAAACGGGCATCTACGACAAGATGGATCCCAAACCCACACCGGCTCCATAGGTAGCGTGGCAAAAAGAACAAGCCACGAATTCCACGAAAACTCCCAACTTGAAGTTAAGTTGGGAGTTTAGCGTCTGTTACATCCTGTAAAATTCGTGGCAAGTTTTACTTTTGGGGAACTTCCATCGCACTGCATCGTCCTTATCGCAAGGAGAATGCCATGAAAAGGATTTTAGTCTACGCTGCTTTATTTACGCTTGTGTTGTCTGCCTGTGCGCCGCTCACCAATTCAGAATTCAATCGAAATCTCGAAAAGTGGCAGATGGCAAACGTGAACCACTATCGCTTCAGCCTCGCGGTGAGCTGCTTTTGTGCGTTCATGCAAAAAATGCCGCTAAGCATCGAAGTCAAAGACGGACAGGTTGTTTCGATGATCTACAACGACGGTTCGGCGGTGCCGGACAACGAGCGCGAGTTCTTCGCGCAATATGAAACAATCAACGCCTTGTTCGATTACACAAAAGGCGCGATGAGGGACGCGGACGAAATCCATATCCAATATGATTCGACCTATGGCTTTCCATCCAGTGTGCAGATAGATTTCATCAAGAACGCGGTGGATGACGAGTTATCGCTGAACGTTCAGGGTTTTGAGCCGCTGAATTAAACGGAGCCAGTCGAAGGGTCCGAAAAAGAAGCGACGCGCCTTTCAGCGCGTCGTCTTTATTTAAATTGGCTCTTCGCCAAGAATCATTTTGTCCATCCCGCGGTCAATCTCCCACGGATAAATAATAAAGGCGTCTGTGATCGCCGCATAGTAATCCGGGCGGACGGTTCCGAATAGGTTGCGATATGGATTGAAATGCAGGACACAGGTTTCAGGAAAGCCGCCCGCGGCAGAGACGCGATTCTTCACAGAAGTAATCGTGCGGCCTGATCCCCAAACATCATCCACGATCAAGGTGGGGCGGCCGCGTAATTTGTCGTCTGCCGGAAATTGAATGAACTCCGGCCACGCCAGCGTGGACTTGCGGCTTTCCAACTGCGCCGGAAAATCCACCGCCGCAGTGAGGATGTGCGTGATATTCATCGCCTGCGCCAGCAAACCGCCGGGCACGATGCCGCCGCGCGTGATCACCACCATGGCGGTGAACTCGCGGCGAAACTGCGGGAGGAGATGATCCACCAAACGATCCACCTCCTCCCAACTGACCATTTCACGGCGCTGTTCGGGTTGCATCCAAATTCTTTCGAGGGAAAAAGGTCATGAGCCAAGCACCGCGGCCAAAGGCGCGGGAGCCACAGCCACACTAATCGGTTTGCCCGCGGCCTGCGCCTTTTCAGCTTCACGCGCCCAGAGATACAGGCAGGTATGATACGCCGTTCCCGTGTAGGAACCGATGATGCTGGCGACCATTACAAACGTAAAGAAAATGAAGAAGCCAAGCGCGATGCCGATCACATACGAGACCGTTGATCCTCCAGCCACCGCGATCAATCCGCCGCCGACCGCGAGGGCAATGACCAGACCGATCAATCCCAGCACGGTTCCGATCAAGCCGGTGATCCATCGCACACCTACTGTGCTGACGCCGATCAGGAGTAGATTATTTTTGGTGATCTGGCCGACGCGTTTCAACGCGTTCGATAAATTGATGTCTTCGATGACCATCGCCGGCAGAAGCAGGAACGCCGCTTCCGTCCAGACCGTGTCAATGAGTCCCGCTAAAGCGCCTCCGATTAGTCCCGCGCCGCCGCGTCGATTGCGCGCGCCGCGCAATTGACCGACAATGATGTTGACCACCGTCGAGGCCGCGGCCAGCGAGGCAATATCCCACACATCACGCCGCACGACCGCCCAGGCTTTGTCCATGCGGCCATCGCCTTCCGAAAGATAGCCATAAATGAGATAGACGGTCATCGCTGAGAAGATATAGGAAACAATGTAGTGAACAAAGATCATGATCGCCCCCAGCGCGAACATGATGATATTTCCGATCTGCGATTCGCCGAACACAAAGGCGGCGCCCACAATTGGAATCAGCCCGATGATCGAAACAAAAAAACCCGCAACCAGCGCATAGATGGAGGGCTTGATCAAATCTTTATCTTTGAATGCCATCTGCCATGCCTGCTGCAGGAACGACCAGCCACGCGAAAGTGCTTGCATAGATACCTCCGAGTAAAAAATTAAGATTCAGTGGGAACGATTTTATCTAAATCTTGAATCAGAGCAGGAAGATCATGCTTGACCACTTCCCATAAAACATCCTCATCAACATTCATATAATCATGGACAATGCGGTGACGCATTCCAATAATTTGATGCCATGGGATTTGGCTATTTCTCTCTTGAAACTCGTTCGATACTTTTCTAGCCGCCTCTCCAACTACTTGAACAAAGTGTGCAAGCGCCATAATCAGAACATCGTCCCGGTCGTATTCTTCACGAGTTCTGTCCTGCACTGCCTGAACTGCCTTGCGACTCATCTCGAGCATATGCCCTACATAAATCCAATCATCCTTGGACATATGCAATTGCGGCCTCTTTCTGCACCCGCTCGCGAATTCGATGATTCAGAAACTTTGGAGTAACTAAATCCACGTTGCGCCCCAGAAGCGCCGAGAGTTCGTCTTGAATAGTGATAAAAGCAAAACCCGGAGTATGACCGGATTCAAATTCAACCAAAACGTCAATGTCGCTATCCGACCCAAAATCCTCGCGCAGAACAGAGCCGAAAAAGGAAAGTTTTCGGATATGGTGCTTCCGGCAAAATTCAGCAATCTTTTGCTCAGGGACAAGGATTTTCAAATCACTCACGGCATCACCAACGACATGATTATAGCAAACTTATCGGCTCCACTTCAACCCGCCAGCCTTTCAGCCAGTTCGTAGCCTGACCGCGCAACAGCACGGCGGGGTCGGCGGCGCGCAGAACAATCTGCCAGCGATACTCGCCGCCGAGTTTGGAGAAGAAACACGGAGCAGGGCCGATCACGGCGGTCAGTGACCAGTGTTCAGTGGACAGTTGCTTTTGGAGTTTCGCGGCGAGTTTCTTTGCTTCCTGCTCGGCTTTGAGTGGGTCATGGTGACGAAATTCAAGCCGCGCCAGCCGCGCGAACGGCGGATAGCCCAATCGTTTGCGCTGACTCAATTCCTGCTGATAAAAGCCATTGACATCATGCTTCGCGGCGGCCTGCACCGCGTAATGCTCGGGCGAAAAGGTTTGCAAGATGACTTGTCCGCCGCGCGATGAACGCCCGGCGCGGCCTGCCACTTGAGTCAATACCTGAAAGACTCTTTCCGCCGCGAACGGATCGGGTAAATGCAAACCCACATCTGCCAATACGATTCCAACCAGCGTGACGCGCGGCAGGTCGAGTCCTTTCGCCAGCATCTGCGTACCCACCAAAACATCGGCGCGGCCTGCGGCAAAATGAGTCAAGATGATTTCATGCGCGTCTTTTTCGCGAGTTGTCTCCCAGTCCCAGCGCAGGGTGCGCGCCTTTGGAAACAACCCCTGCACTTCGTTCTCCACTTTTTCACTGCCCAATCCATAGGCGCGGATATTCGCGCCGCCACATTCCGGGCATTTCTTCGGCATCTGCCGCTCGTACCCGCAACGATGACACAACAATTTCTCGCCAGACGAAACGTGATAGGTCAGCGGCGCGTCACAACGCGGACATTTCACCACGTAGCCGCAATCGCGGCAAAAGACATAGGTCGCGGTGCCGCGGCGATTCAAAAACAGAATCGCCTGTTCGCCGCGCTTCAACACATTGCCGAGCGCGTCAGTCAATTCACGGCTGAAGATGCCGCGACTGCCTGCTTTCAATTCGTCACGCATGTCCACGATGTGGATCGGAGGCAGGTCCAACCCCTTGGCAGGAAGAACGCCTGCACCTTCGGCGTTCTCCGTTTCGAGGTCCGAAGAGATGCGTTGAGTCAATTCCAGGCGAACACTTTCCCCGACTTCGCTTTGATACCGTTGAAGGATGCTCGGCGTCGCCGATCCCAAAACGCAGACCGCGCCGCACAACCGCGCGTAGATCGGCGCAGCGATTGCCGCGTTGTAGAACGGCGGCTCGGATTGATAATACGAAGAGTCGTGGCATTCATCGGCAACGATCAGCCCGATATTTGGCAAAGGCGCGAACAGCGCGCTGCGCGGCCCGATGATGACTTTAAGCAGACCCGCACGCGCCCGCCGCCAGGTATCGTATCGCTCCCCCTCGGATAATTTTGAATGGATCAATCCAACCTGCCCGGGGAAGCGCGCCAGAAAACGGCGGACCGTTTGCGGCGTGATCGAAATTTCGGGAACGAGGATGATGGCCTGTTTGCCGCGACGAATCGCTTCCTGCGTTGCGCGGAGATAAATCTCAGTCTTGCCAGAGCCGGTTACACCCTGAAGAAGAAAAGGCTTGATCGTCTTGCCCTCGGCGAGCCGCCGAAATCCATCTTCGATATTTTGCCAGGCCGCTTTTTGTTCGGTCGTTAAAACTACTTCTCTGTTCTCTACTTTCTGCTCTCCGATTTTTTCCAGCGGATCGCGCCAGATCTCGGCTTCACTCAAAACGATCAGTTCGCGTTCGGCCAGTTCTTGAAGGTCAGCGAGGTTGCATCCGCTTTCGGCATACACCCACGACACATTGATCGCGTCGGGTCGCTGAATCAAAAATCGCAGGGCTTTGCCTCGACGCTCGCGCGTGGCAGGCGTGTTTCCCAGGTCAGACAACGCGGCTTCGGCAATTTCCGGCGCAACGGCCAATTGCGCGGTGCGGACGAATTTCGGTCGCACGCGCGCCGGCGGCAAAACAGACCTCGATGACAGAATGCCGCGCTTCACCAGATATTGCGCGGACTTGCGCCAATCCACTTTGGCAATGTGATGGTCAATTTGCCTGCCGCGCAGAGGGCCGCGTTCGTGAAGGAGTTTGAGGATTCGAGAAGCGATGCTGGACAATTCGATATTCGATAATTCGATATTCGACTCTCGAATTTCGAATAACGTATCCACTTGTTGATTCAAGCCCGGCGGCAAAAATAATTCAACGACGGGAGCCAGCGGAGAAAGCGTGGACTCGGCCAGCGATTCGGCCAACGCAATTTGCGCGGAAGTGAGAACCGGCTGTGAGTCAACCAGCTCGAGGATTTCTTTTGTTTGGGGAACGGAGGGTTGATCAATGAAGCGAAGGATAACGCCCTGAACAATTTGTTTTCCAAACGGCGCGGTGACCAACTGCCCAACACCGACGCGGCCCGCCAGGGATTCGGGGACGGAATAATCAAAAACGCCCGCGATGGACGGGACGTTTACAGCGAGTTGAATAAAAATGGGCATGGTGGGTGAAACGTAATTCGTATGCGTAATTACGAATCACGCATTACTCTTTAGAATCGCCGCCGCGCCGTAACCAACCACGGCTGAATAATCACCGGTCACATCGCCGGAGGTGGCATGACGCAGGACCTGAATTTTATCCGCGCCAAGTTCGCGGGCGGCCCACATCACGGCGGTCAACGCGCCGAGGCCGCAGGCGTAACCTTTGCCGCTTCGTTCGGCATCGAAAACCGCCTCGGGGTCGAACGCCTCCACTTTGGAGAGCATATTCTTATCGAGAGACAACGCGGTGGGCTGATCGTAATAATGGGACAAGTCCGTGCTTGCGATGAGGACCGCTCTCCTGCCCTGCAAAACCCTGGCAAGAGCCAGGCCCACTCCGCGCGAGACGCGGGGGTCTTGCGCGCGCACCATGACCGGCAATAATTTCCATTGGGGGGCAAGGACGCGTTGCAGGAACGGCAATTCGATTTCAAGCGAATGTTCGGGGTCGTTGGACACGGCTGTTAATTCAATACCCAACTCGGATTTCAGTTCCGCGTTCAGGGCATTGACAGTCGAACGATCAATCGTCACAGGGCCGAAGGGAGTGGCGTACGCGTCATGCGCGGACGTGAGCAGGGGCGCGTTATGGAAGTTGTGGAATGGCGATAAAACGGCGACCAGGTCAACGGTCCGGCCGCGAAGCGCTGAAAAAGCATAGCCCGCCACCGGGCCTGAGTAACGATGTCCCGCGTGCGGGGCAACAACGCCGATCACCTCCCCTTTGATTTCGGGCAGTTGAGCTTTATCGAGATAGGAGTCCACCGCGCGGGCCAGGGCTTTCGGATCGCCTTCGTACCACAGCCCGGCAATCGGCGACGGGCGAAGGTTCACATCCATGAAATGATTGTAGCACAAGTGAGGCCGAATAAAAACTGGGATGCCGGTTTCGGCATCCCAGTTCTCACTGATTATGGAACTCGATAACTGGAGATTACATTATCCAGTATATCTATATACTGGTCTTTATAATCATTGCCCCAGTCCACGGTGAACATCAGGAAGTTGTAATGGTCACGGACTTCGAGGAACGAGATGCCCGAATAACCACCGGCTTTCGAATACCAGGTCAGGCGGTCACTGCCATCACTCTGTTGCTTTTCCTCGGTCACGCGGATGTCGCCTTCCTTGCCTGTCTTGCTGTAAAACGTGTTCAGCAGATAGAGGCCGAATTTAGCTTCATCACTACCCTGAAAAGGAGTGCCGTCATTGTAGGCAATGTTTTCGATTACCGCATTGCCATCCGGTGACGTGAAGGTATCAATGTAGTAGTAATTTTTATCGTTGTCCCTGGTTTGAGTGTGCTTCCAGTTGCCCGGCACTTCGATCTTATAGTAGTTGTTCTCGTCGGTGAACGTCACCAGATCACTGCTGTTGCCCGTGCTTGAGCTTTCACTGCTGACGGGAGCCGCCGTCTGCACCGGCTGTTGCGGCTGTGATGGAGTGTTGCCGCCTACACTGCAGGCGAGACCGACAATCAACAGCATGGCCGCAAAGGCAAAAAGATAAATATAACTTCGGTGTTTCATGATCACTCTCCTCTCGAATTAGGTAAGCGTATTATAAAGAAAGAAGGCAATCAACGCAATGAAAATCCATGACACTTTTGGTGGATGTTTCGCGCCGCATTAAAAACGGTCGAAGACACTCTGCGTAGCGCGGAACGCGAGCGGCGGCAGATTTGACCGCTCGAACCAATCTGCCCGATCTGCATCGTCCCCGGCCTGCAACTCTCCGCCCACAACCTCAGCGTGATAAACGATGACAAAGTCCGCGCCGCGCGGATGTTCGCGGCCCGCGACCACGTCCAGCACCCGCGTCACGCGCACCGTCAGGCCGGTCTCCTCCAAACATTCGCGTTCCGCGGCTCGCGCCGGGTCTTCCCCCGCGTCCACGAAACCGGCGGGCAATGTCCACAAACCGCGAAACGGTTCATTGACGCGTCGTACCAACAACACGCGGCCACCCTGTTCGACCAGGGCGGCCGCGGCAACTTTCGGGTCAGCGAAATGAATCCATCCACAATTCAGACAGACCGCTCGCAATTTGCCAAACTTTTCCTGCGGTTCAGCTTTTGTACCGCAACGCGGACAGAAATTTATTTCTTGTCCCATTGCTTGCGTATTTTTCGTTCATTGTTGAAACGGACGAACCAGGCGGTCGCGCCACAAACTAAAATGATGACAATGAGCGCAATCTGCCAGGTGAAGGGAATCGGCGCTTCATTTCGGACTTGAGGCGGCTGACCGTTTCCCGATTCTGGCGGCAGGCTTTTAGCGTTTGCCTCGGCCGTGGGTTGAGTCAGATCGGCGGCTTGAGTCGGAACAGCCAGAGAAGTGACCGGCCCCGGTGTTTCAGTTGGCGCCATCGCGGCAAACGGCGCGAGGGTGGCCGCGGGAGATTCCTGCGGCGCGGTTTCAGGAGCGCCACCTCCACAGTTATCACAACCGCCGCCTCCACCCATGCCATACGCGGGCGCAGGAGCCGCGGCTAAACTTCGAGTTGCAAGAGGAGTCAGTCCATTCACTGCGAAAGTGACAACCAACAACAACGTTGCCAGCGCGGTCGCAAAGCGCAGTGTGGGATAAGCGCGCGGCTCCGGCGCTTTGAGTCCGGCCATTTTGGGAGTCAACGTGAAGTTACGCGGAGCGCGTCGCTGTGGCAGTTTGCGGAGCAGGCCGCGGGCGGAGCGCAAATCGTCCATGACGGCGCGCAGTTGCGGGTCCGAAGCGAGGCGGGATTCGAGTCGCGCAGAATCAGATGGACTCAATTGTCCATCTAAATAAGCAGAGAGGAGTTCAACATCGCGGAAGTTCATGCGTTCGTCTCCTCTCGCAGACGAAACGAGGCAGGCAGAAGTTCCCAGAAGCCCTGCAAACATTCGCGCAAACGCAGACGTGCGCGCGCCAATCGCGACTTGATGGTGCCCAGCGGGACGCGCATGGCGCCGGCGACTTCGACATAATCGAGGCCTTGAATATCCGCCATCACCACCACAGTGCGAAATTCAACCGGCAGATTTTCGAGGCAGTGTTGAATGGCGTGTTCGAGTTCATCGGCTTCGTTTTGTTGTTCGGGCGTGAGCGACGGATCGGCCAGCCAGCGCGGCGAATCCATTTCATCGCCGTCGCCAGTATTGGGCTCGAGCGGCGTGGTGGGACGGCGCTTCCGGCGGCGAAGTTCATCGTAGCAGGCATTGGTCACTGTGCGCAACAACCAGGCTTTGAACGAACCACCGCGAAACGAGTTGATGCCGCGAAAGGCGGAGAGGAACGCATCCTGTGTGGCATCCGCGGCTTGATCTTCATCGCCGAGGATGCGCAGGGCTGTGTTGAAGAGCGTGTCCTGGTAAGCAAGCACGAGGGTGTTGAAAGCGTCGAGGTCGCCGCGCTGGGCGGAGGCAATGAGGGCGAGTTCGTCCATGGGGTCAATTAAACCACAGATGCATACAGATTTCCTTTTTATCTATGCGCCTGGCTGTCACTTTTTCCGTGCGAACAAGACACAGACGCCGCGCCAAATCATCATTCCCAACGCGGAGGTTGCGCTGAGCACCACTGCAAAAATCGAAAGGATTGAGGCATTGAGAATCAGTCCGCGCAAGACGACAGCCAACGGCCCGGCAAAGGACATGGCCAAGGCAGGACGCCAGAGTTGCCGCGGACTTTGGATGATTTCGTCATCGAATAGTCCAAACCATGGGGCAAGCAGAAACCACGATAGACAAAGTGGAAAGAACGCGGCGGCCATGCGCGGCAAGAAGGACACATTCGATTCGCCGTGAGTCGCGAAGCCAATGATGGTGACGATGGCTATGGCAACCAGGTCACCGAGAATGAGGATGGATTTCGATTTCATTTTTTTTAAACACGAAGGGCACAAAATACACTAAGGAAGTTCTCTTCTAAACTTTGTGCCTTTCATGTCCTTTGTGTTTAATTTTTTTTCTCGTCAAATTCTTCCTTCCGCAATGCGGGGAACAACAACACCTCGCGAATCGAATGCTTGTCGGTCAATAACATGACGAGGCGATCCACGCCCATGCCAAAGCCGCCATTGGGCGGCATTCCGTAACGCATGGCGCGCAGATAGTCCTCGTCCATGGGGTGCTTTTCTTCATCGTCCGCGGCGTAGTCGCGTCCCATTTCGATGAAACGCTGTTCCTGGTCGAGCGGATCGTTCAACTCAGTGAAGGCGTTGCACAATTCAAACCCAGCCACATAGACCTCGAAACGTTCCACGGTCAGCGGATCGCCGGGCTTGGACTTGGCCAGCGGAGAAATATCGCGTGGATAATCGTAGAGGAAGGTCGGCTGAATGAGAGTCGGCTCGAGGAACTCGCTGAGCAGAAAATCAATCAACTTGCCGCGCGTGGATTTCGGATCGGGCGTTTTGTTCGGATGTTTCTTGACAATCGCCTTGAACAACGCGTCGGCGGTTTTGAATTCAGCAATGTCAATGCCGGATGTGTCGAGGAGTCCCTGACGCATCTCGAGTCTGCGCCAGGGCGGTTTGAAATCAAGCTCATGTTCGCCATATTTGACCTTGGCGCTTCCATTGACCTTTTCCGCAACGTAGGCCAGCATCTGTTCGGTCAATTCCATGACCTTTAGATAGTCCGCGTAAGCCCAATAGAATTCAAGTTGCGTGAATTCCGGGTTGTGCTTGAACGAGACTCCTTCATTGCGGAAGTCGCGTCCGATCTCATAGACTTTTTCAAGATTGCCGACCAGTAAACGCTTGAGATACAACTCGAACGAGATGCGCAGATACATATCCTGATTAAGTTCGTTGTGATGGGTCACGAACGGACGCGCCGCCGCGCCGCCGTAAAGCGGCTGAAGTATCGGCGTCTCGACTTCGAGGAAATCCCTGTCATCCAGGAATTCGCGCAAAGCCTTGACCGTCGCGGCCCGTTTGCGGAAGGTTTCGCGCACCTCGGGGTTGACCGCCAAGTCCGCGTAACGCTGTCGGGCGCGCAGTTCGGGGTCTTCGAGCGCGGCATAGCGGACCACCGTGCCGTCGTCCTGGGTCACATCCTTGTCAGCAGGGAGAGGGCTGACGGCTTTGGCAAGCAGTTTGAAGTCGTGGACATGAAGCGTGATCTCTCCGGTCTTGGTGCGGAACATCACACCCGAGGCTTGAATGAAGTCGCCGATGTCGAACATCTTGTTGAAGAAGTCAACGCGATCCTGTCCCAGCTCATTCATGCGAAAGAATAATTGCACTTTGCCCGCGCCGTCTTCGATATGCGCGAATGAAATCTTGCCCATGGCGCGTGTAGCGCGAATGCGTCCCGCAAGAGTCGCTTTGACTTCGCGCCCTTGCTTTTCCGCGGCGTTAAACTCCGTGATGACTTGCGCGCTGGTATGAGTTCGTTCGGCGCGCGTAGGATACGGCTCCACCCCTTCGGCCTTCAGCTCTTCGATTTTCTGCAAACGGATTTTTTCGAGCGAGTTGTATTCTGGCATAATCACCTCCCTCTACCACCCTCACCCTGCCCTCTCCCTCCTTTTCCCAATTTTGGGAGAAGGAGGGAGAGGGTGTCCGCAGGACGGGTGAGGGTTGATGAGGGCAAAATAAAAAGCCCCGCGCGGCCGAAACCACTGCGCGGGGCCGCGAAAGGACGATCCCTTTACTTGACCTTGATGATCTTGACTTTGTACGTGCCGCTGGGAGTCTCGACGTGCACAGTGTCACCTACCTGATGATTCAGGATCGCTTTGCCGATTGGGGACTCGTTCGAGATCTTGCCTTCGCGCGGGTTGGCCTCTGCCGCACCGACGATGGTATATGTTTCAGCGTCGTAGCCCTGTTCTTGAATTGTAACTGTTGAGCCAACCACGATCGTCCCATTCTTGTGGTTCTTCTCGTCCTCTTCGATGACGCGCGCGGTCGCAAGCAACATTTCCAATTCCTGAATGCGGCCTTCGACAAAGGCCTGCTCATTCTTGGCGGCCTCATACTCAGCATTTTCAATTAATTCCCCACCCTCCATCGCCTCATGCAAGCGCTCGGCCACTTCCTGGCGTTTGACGGTTCGTAAGTGGTCAAGCTCTTCCTGAAGTTTCTGGAAACCTTCCTTGGTCAGGAATTTGGTTGGCATAGTAACTTTCCTTACGAAAGAATTTGCATCCTATACAGGATGCAATGGTATCCCTCTGGCGATTCCAAAGGCGCGCTTAATATATCATGGATTCAAACTCGAATCAAGACCCGCCCTCAGGCGATAGCAATGTCGTGTTGCCATCGCCTACCTCGGCGACATGGGTCGCCGAAGCCGCTGCTTGCCCGAATCTCCACAGGCGGATGCCCTCCCGCTCCGACCAGTAGCCGCGCATTCTATCCCGCATCACGTCTTGACTTTCGAACAGTGTGCCGATCTGGGACGCGTACGCCTCCGCCGCCTCCAGCCAGGACCCGAAACCGGCCTCCGAAACCGTCAGGAGCGACTCTTTCATCCGCGCCGTTTTCGGCTCCAGCTCATCGGGATGGTTCAGCAGGTATGGAATATCCGCGTCGAACATCAGCGGGCGGCCCAGCATCTCTGCCGCTTTGCGGACCAGCACATGGTCCACGTGCGAGCCGACCGCCAACTGACAGACCACCACATCGTCAGGCTTGAGCCAGGCCACCATCACCTGGGCGATCTGAGCAGGCAAATCCGCTTCGGCCTCGTGCAGAGGCGCAAACACATCGCTGTATAGCCATCCGCCATCTTTTCCGCGTCGGTAGATGCAATCCAGAAAATCAAAATGGACGGTTTTCGCGCCGACGATTTCCCCCGCGCGTTTATCTTCCGCGCGGCGGATTCGAATCGTCTCTTCTGCGCCGGTTGTGCCCCACTGATAATGAAGGGCTTGCGCAAGAGGGGAAAGTTCCTCGTCCGGCGGGAAGCCGCACATGAACGACCAGATTTCAACCGGAATCCCCGCGCGACTCTGTTCGTAGATCAACCCACCGGCGGAGAGGACTGCATCGTCAAGGTGAGGAGAAAGGTAGATGTATCGCATGGTCGCAATTTAACCATAGATTCATAATTACCCTGTTGACAAAAAGGTAAGGACGAATCGCAGACAAAAAGCAGGACGAGCGTATGCGAATCGTAGCCTTACAATCAAGTTGATTAACCAAAATCGGAATCATCACGAATCTGCAATCGTTTGATCTCCTCGTCCTTTAATTTTCCGCGTATATACTCGCCGCGTTCGAAGGAGTACAAGAGTCTATGAATAAGTATCGCCCCATCTTTGCATCAATGATCGCCCTGTTGTTCTACACAAGCACAGACATTCTTGTGTGGCAACGAATTTTTGAGACCAACAAATTAATAGACTACGCCAATTCATATCACACAGGCTGGTTCATGTCTTTGGCCGGGTATGCCACCGTCGGCGTTCTCTTGATGTGGGGCGCGTGGAGAGACTGTATCTACTTCCTTGCCTCTCTCTTCGTCGGCGCGTTCAGCGGGCTGGAAGACCTGCTCTATTACATCCTCGATAGAAAGCCCATCCCAGCCAGCCTTCCCTGGCTGGGGAACAACCCCATGATCCATTCCGTTTCGCGGGCCGGGGTGATTGGTTCGGTCGTGTTCTGGATCGGTATGTTGATCATCTTTTACATCGCGCTATATCTCTGGGAGAATGATCATAAAGTGAAATCGCCGGTGCGGCAGGATTAAGCGGGAGAAATACAGCAATCTGCGTTAGCAAACTCTAATCAGGCGCTAATTCTCTTTTTAGAAAATACAGTTACACTCCACCTTCGTGATTCGTCCAAAAACATACAGTCATGAATATACGACTGTATGTTTTCTTTGAGTATTCCAAAAGGAGAATGCCAAAGGCGTTTTTTATATTCCATCCCATAAAGGAGAAAACCATGGGCATATTTGTTGATATTATTGGTTTCCTCTATCTTCTTATTATCTCCGGTCTGGCCCTTTATGGACTTCACAACCTGTTCACTACAATTCTCTATTTGCATATCAAGGCATATCCGAGAAACAGGAAGATAGAGCCGGTTGATGAATGGCCGCCAGTGACCATTCAACTTCCAATCTTCAACGAAAAATATACAGTGGAGCGATTACTACGCGCCGTCACAGGATTGGATTATCCCGACGGCCTGCTCCAGATTCAGGTCCTGGATGATTCGACGGACGACACTGCTCAACTCGTATGCAGGCTGGCGGATCAATATAAAGCGCGCGGCGTCAACATCGAATACATCCATCGCGATAGTCGGCAGGGATACAAGGCCGGCGCGCTGGATACCGGTCTGCGTTCTGCAAGCGGACAATACATCGCTATCTTCGACGCGGACTTCGTGCCAGAGTCGGATTGGTTGAAACGCACCGTTCCGCTCTTTCAGGACCCGAAACTGGGTTGCCTCCAAACGCGCTGGGGTCACACGAATCGGCACTACAACTCATTGACCCGCGCTGAAGCCATGGCCATTGACGGACACTTCATCGTCGAACAAACCGTGCGCTCGCGCAGTGATTTCTTCCTGAACTTCAATGGCACCGCTGGACTCTGGCGGCGCGCCTGCATCGAAGACGCGGGCGGCTGGCAATACGACACATTGACAGAAGACCTGGACCTGAGTTATCGCGCCCAAATGCGCGGCTGGAAAATTGACTATCTTCCCGACGTGGTCGTGCCCGCTGAATTGCCGTCGCAAGTGGAAGCATTCAAGAAACAACAATTCCGCTGGGCCAAGGGCAGTTTTCAGGTTGTGCGGAAGATTCTGCCACAAATACTTGAACGTTCTGATCTGCCATGGCACGTGCGTCTGTTGGCCACACTACATCTAACAGGTTATATCGTCCATCCGCTGATGCTTTCCCTGTTACTTCTTACTCTGCCGGTTGGCACATTGATCCCCGCCACATTCAAGATCTTCCCGCTCTCCGTTCTGGCCGGCTTTGGGCCTCCATTGCTGTATCTGGCTGCGACCGTTCCTCACGGCCCGTCACTGGGCGAGCGATTCAAATTGCTCCCACTGTTGACCATCCTTGGCTTTGGCATCTCGCTCAGCACCTCCATCGCCGTTCTGCAAGGATTGATCAGCAAAGGCGGTGTCTTTACCCGCACCCCGAAACTAAACCTGAACGATGAAAGCAAAACTCCAAAGATAATAGATGGCGCTTACAAGCCGCCGATTAGTCCATTGGTGTGGGCCGAGATTGGACTTGGAATTTACGCCCTGTTGACCATGATCCTGCTTGAACCATACGTGGGCTGGGGCATCGTTCCATGGATGACGATCTATGCGCTCGGCTATTTTTACATTGCTGGTTTGAATCTGATCGAGCACGCGCCAAAATCAAGCAGATGGACACTAAAGAAATCTCCAGCATAGGGCTGGAGATTTCTTTATCACTTGCCTTTGACGCTCTTTGATCCAGATTTCGATTTCCCCGCAGTTTTTTTGGGCGAGGATTTTTTAGAGTCGGCGCGCTTCTTTCTCACCCTCTTCTTTGCGGCTGGTTTCTTCGTCATTGTATTTTTATTTCCGCCCTTCTTTATCGCGGATTTCTTGGTCACAGCAGTTTTAGCCTTCACAGCCCGCCTCACTTCTTTTTTCTTCTCTCTACTCTCTATTCTTTTTTCTTCCCCTTTCTCCCCTCCAAACATCTCCTCCCACTTTTCCTGCACAGACTCCACGCCAGCGCCGTTCAACACCCCGTTCACCACATCCCAACCCTCGCCTTCCACAAATCGCCAATCCATGAATACGTGATGCTGATACGCGCCCAGTTCAAAATACATTCCCTTTTGCCATAATTCTTCACATGAACGAATGTATTCCAAATGCGTGACATAATCCTTGAAGATAACAAAACCTTCGAGGGGTAAACCGAGACCTTCAGCCAATGACTTCTGCCTCAACCCGCCTGAGTTTTTATCGAGATACGCGGCGGAGGTTTTGATCCAACCCCGTGTATCGGCAAACTTATTGTGGTAGATCACCAGTCCGCGTTCATCGTTGAAAACATTGGAATAAGCAAACACATTTTCATCTACACGGCCATTGACGGTATAAAAATCATAGAGTAGAAAATTCTCCACATCGGCGAACAAATGTCGGCGGTGAAGGAGCGGGAAGATTTTCCACTCATGGCCACGGATGAGTCCTTCGTCGGGTTGTTCATCCCACTTCGGCTTGCGGAATTCCATCCCATATTTTTCGCGGAAGCCCTCGATCTGTCCGTGACCGAACATCGGCAGGCCGGGCAAAGTCGAAAGCAGAGTCGCAACACCAAAATATTTATCGCCATTGCCGAATTGTTCGACCGCCGTCTTTTCATCGGGGTTGTTCATGAAATTGACGTAACGTTTGAGAATCTGCGGATCGAACTCGAGCGTGTTTTTGATCAACTGCCGAAACTTGGCATTATCTTCATCGCGCAACATGTGCATGAAGGCCGAGTTGTACACGCGATGCATTCCCAGCGTGCGGACGAAATAGCCCTCCATCAACCAAAAGGCTTCGGCCAGCAGAAGTGTGTCGGGCACTTCCGCCGCGACGCGATCCACGACCTCGCGCCAGAACTCGTTCGGAATCTTCGCGTCGAACTCGGACCGAGTCATGCCGTACTCGGCCCGGGACGGCACCGCGCCGCCGAAGCCGGGTTCGGGAAACCACAGCCGTTGAATGTGTTTCTTGGCGAGGGTCATGGCCGCATCGAAGCGGATGACCGGAAAGTTCCGCGCTACATGCAAAATGGTTTGAATGACGGCCTCGCGTACTTCGGCTTTGGTGTAATCGAGTTGCGCGGTGTCGTTCCATGGAAACGACGTGCCGTCATTGCCATGATAGATGTATTTGGTTTGGTTCGTTTGATTGTTATGCAGTTTGAAGACCACCGCCGCGTCGGAGTGGTTGTAATAGTGATCTTCCAAAACGATGGCGACGCGCGGATCCTCGGAGAGATTCTCGCTGTTGAACGTATATGAAGGGTACGGAGGATGATCGAGCGACAGGAACCAATCCGGATGTTCAACGACCCAGGTCGAGTCAATACCCATGTGATTCGGGACCATGTCCGCAGAAAGGCGAATGCCGCGCGCCCAGGCTCTTGCGCGCAAATTCTGCAACGCGTCCCAGCCGCCTAAATCGTTGGCGATGTCATAGGAATGCAAAGAGTACGCCGAAGCGACCGCCTCCTCATCACCCATGCGTTGTTTTATTTTTTGACTAGCGCGGCTTCGTTCCCATAGACCGATCAGCCATAGACCTGTGAAGCCGCGCCGAGCAAGAAGATCAAGTTCCTCATCGGGGATTTGATCCAGCGTTTTGATCCAGTACTTGTACTTCCTCGAAAGTTGCTCCAGCCACACATAAGAATTCTTCGCAATCAAAACCAGCCGCGGCATCCATTCACGGTCGGGGCTGAAACGTTCGTATTCAGCATACTCCGCGCCGCTGAAGTTGGGAATCGGCGCGCCGTGTTCGAAATGCGCCGGCCCGGCATGACGGATGACTTCCTCGCGAATGAAGTCCATGCCGCGCAGGAGGCGGGTGACCAAATCCTTTCCGAGGACGCTTCCCCACCGATCAATGATGAACTGCAATTGTCCTTCCAGCGAATACGGCGAAGCCAGCGCCGGCGCGCGCAGAATATCAATGAGGCTCTCGCCGGATTTCCCTCCCGCGCTCAACGAAGCAACTTGAAACAAAAAACTTTCGAGACTGCTGACAAACTGAACATAATCATCTATCTGACGCAACGGCGTTTCATCGAACAATTCGAGATAAGCATGAAGGGCAGGATTTTGATTGGCGTTGTTGACCAGCAAAAGTTCTTCGATGGTATTCTCCCGCTGTTTTTCGTTTTCGATGGCAATGTATTCCGCGGCGGTGATTTCACCGCGGTAGACGGTTGTAGGCGGAAACTGATCCACAAAACGGACGAAGACGAGATCAGACTCCCTGCCGAGGGTCGAGAGCAGATGCAGGGCGGCAGTGGTCATGATCCCGTGATTCTGCTCGATATAATGATGCACCACGACGCGCAGGGCCTTGTCAATTAAGTACAAGGCATAGATATCGGAAGCCGGCACCGGGTCCGCGCGATGCGCTGACATTTGGGCCGCGAAGGCGCGAGCGGAGGCAAAATTCTCGAAGGTCACGCGTCCGTTTGGATGGAAAAAGTCGGTTGAAAACTTGTATTTATCGCGGGCAGTGCGTGAGATGAGCATATGAAAGGTCCCAGGTGAAGGAGTCGAGCCAATAATATCTCATTTCCGAATCTTAGCGCCAGATTAAATCCTTGACTGTTTAAGCAATTGCTTGTATCATCAGTGTTGCAAGATGCCAGTACGTTATCGTAGGAATATGGACGGAATGACCCGAGGGCACTTCGGCGGGTCATTTTGTTTATGACCGTCCGAGGACGTGCGACATCATCACTATTTTTTCTTTTTTGCCAGAAGGAGGCAAAGCAATGTCCGAACGTATCGTCGGAACGGTCAAGTGGTTCAATGCGGAGAAGGGCTACGGCTTCATCTCCCGCGACGGCGGCCCAGACGTGTTCGTCCACTATTCGGCCATCCAGAGCGACGGTTTCCGCAAGCTCGTGGAAGGCCAGAAGGTGGAGTTCACGGTCGAGCAGGGACCGAAAGGCCCTCAGGCCGCAAACGTGATGCCTCTGTAAGACATCATTCCCACAGACCAAGGAAATCCCGTCCATTATTGGGCGGGATTTTTTGTTTCGGATGTCATTGCAAGCGCTGGTCGAGTAGGCGGCGGGATTTCGATACGGCCCTCGGCCTACTCGATCACCGCCGCCGTATCGAGACCAAGCACCGCCTCTTTACTTGGACCCTTCGACCGGCTCAGGGCGGCGCTTGGGCCATAACGCGCCTACCAAAGCGTATCCAATCCCCAAGCCGATCAGCCCAAACTTCACCGATGCGCACCAGAACGCGATCGCGGGCCAGGATGAATCTGGCCGCCAAAAGAGAAGCACATTGAGCAAGGCCACGTTCTCCGTTGCATCGAACAGCGCGGCGGCGAGACTTCCCCATCCGATCCACGCGCCAAGACTTGCAAAGGGGCCTCTAAATGCGGCCGCGGCAAGCATGACACCCAACGCGAGGGTCAAAGCATAGGAGGGCATGAAGAGATAATCAAAACCGAGTCCAAAGGCCGCGTAAAGCAAGGGCCTTATCGTATAAATCAGTGGCTCATTCGAAGGTCGAACTGCGACAGGATTAATCCACGAAACCATGATCTGAAATGCTTTCTCAGGCGTCCGTGCCAGTTCAAACGAGACAATTCCCATCGGCGCGGCGTCTGTGATCAGCGGGCGATTCAATACCTGCATCACCGCGAACAGGCCGAAGGGTCCAGATGAGAAGCGTAAGGAAGAGCGGCTTGCGAACGCGATCAGGGAGAAAGTGCAACGGATGTTTCATCTAGATGTTTTTCTTGTACACGCGGTGATTCTTGTATTCAACGCCATTAAGATTTTTTAAATCGGCGCGCATCTGGCGCGTCGTCTCCGCTACTTGAGTCATTTCTACATGCTCGAATTGTTTGAAGTTGAGCAGTGTTTTCCCCAACTCATAATAAAGCAACGCATTTCCGCCGTGCCCCTGGTGCTCGGGCAAAATTCCCATGCCATTGCCGGAGACCGTCTTGGTGCGCTTCATCTCCAGCAGAAGATCAATCAGGCTGATTGGATTGAGGTGTCCCTTGGCGCGCTGAAGCGCCGCAGAGACATCCGGGAAGGCAAACAGAAAGCCGACCACTTCGTCGTTGTGCGTGATGATCTTGATCAGGCGATGATCGGCCACCAGCATGATGTTGTCCACCACGAACTTGATTTCATTCGGTGTGAACGGATAATATTCCCAGTTGTTGACAAAGGTCTTGTTATAAGCATCGCCGATGCGTTGCGCCCATGAGATTAACTCGCGCTTATTCTTGAATTCCTTGACTTTGAGTTTCCCGCGTTCCATTGTGCGTTGGGCAATCCGCTCGATGCGTTCCGGGATTTTGAACGCGTCGGATGGAAGATAGCAGGAAACAAAGTCCACTTCTTTTTCAAAACCGAGCGCCTCGACCAGTTTGGGGTAGTAATCATAGTTGTAGTTCATCATCGTCATCATCTGGCGGTGTTGAAAGCCTTCGATTTGAATCCCATAACCATCGAAGGCAGACATTCCTTTTGGCCCTACAATGCGATTTAGTCCGCGCTTTTTCGCCCAATCAAAGACTGCGTTGAAAAGGGCGTTGGCTACTTCCTGATCATTGATGCTATCGAAGAAATAAAACTCTGCGTCTCTGGTCTTGTGATACTGGTTGAAGGGTTTATTCTCCAGCGCGGCGATGCGCCCTACTACTTTTCCATCGCGCAATGCAAGATAAAAATCCGCGTCTGAATGCTCGAAGAACGGATGCTTTTTGCGGTTCAACTGGAGATATGAATCTGCAAAAATCGGCGGCACCCATTGCGGACAATCTTTGTAGAGATGAAAAGGATATTCGACAAATTGCCTGACCTGGGATTTATTGTTCGTGTCAACGAGCTGTATGGCGAGCATGAAGACCTCCAGGAATGGGATAAATTTACTCAAGTATATAACGAGATGCGAGACCGAGGCTAGTGTCATTCATCCTGCGCGAAACGCCTTTGCTTTCAAGATATAATCACGTCATCACAGCGGAGGGCTTATGCCAAAGCCGGTCTCAAAACTTCAACCCGATGAAATCCTGAAAGCCGAGTACGAATATATTGCCAACACGGTCTTCCAGGCCAACGAAGATCGCTCACGCGTGGCATCCTTTTATTTTGTATCGGTCGGCTCCATCGTCGCCGCCATCCTCGGCACACAATTCGCGCATGATAATCTAAGAAGTGTATCGCTGGCGTTTGCAATGTTGTTCGTCATTCTCACCGTGCTCGGCGCGTTGACCATCGCACAGTTGGCACGACTGCGCGCCGCCTGGCACGAATCCGTGGAAGCGATGAATCAAGTCAAGAATTTCTACATCGAGAATCATCCCGAGATCGCTCCGGCTTTCAAATGGCGCGGCAAGACCATTCCGCCCACCGACAAACCGTACAGCATCGCCAATCTCATCGCGGTCGAAGTGGCTTTACTCGGCGCCCTGACCACCGCGGCCGCCGCCTATTTCTTCCTGTTCATCTTCGGCAAAATCGTTTTATGGGGCTGGGCGGCGATTCTGCTTGCCTTCATTTTGGGCTACCTCATTTTGTGGATTTGGTACAAACATCTTTTAGTGGACGACCGCTAAACACTCGGAGCCACTTCATGCCTCGCGACTACAACCTTGAGAAAATCCTGCCCACCGCGCATCAACGACTGCCCGAATATCAACGCGATAATGATTGGATTCGCGCCTTTCTGCGCCGCGCTCAAATCGCCCACATCGCCTCGCGCTGGGACAATCAGCCGTTCATCACACCTTCGACCTTTTTCTACGATGAAGCCGGACACCGTTTAATCTTTCACTCGAACATTTCCGGGCGCATCCGCGAAAACATTGAACGCCATCCTGAAGTCTGCGTGGAAGTCAGCGAGATGGGGAAAGTCCTGCCTTCCAACGTCGCATTGGAATTTTCACTTCAATTTCGGAGCGTAGTTGTGTTCGGCAAAGCGTACCTGATCGAAGATGAAAACGAGAAGCGGCAGGTGCTTCACAAATTAATCGCCAAGTATTTTGGCGAAATGGAACTCGGCAAGGATTATCGTCCGGCCACAGACAAGGAACTCAAACGTACCTCCGTGTATGAAATCAAAATCGAATCATGGAGCGGCAAGGAAAACTGGAAAGACCGCGCCGACCAATCGGATGAATGGTCTGCCCTGGATGAGAAATGGTTTAAGTAAGGAGCATAAATGCCCAGCGAAAAATTTCGCACCGAAGAATTCAAGGTCAACGGCGAGGAATTGCTCGCCAGAATCAAGAAGTTGATTCACGAAGGCAACATCCGCCGTATCATCATTAAAGATAAAGATGGCAAAATCATCATGGAAGTCCCGATGACTCTGGGAGTGGTCGGCGCGTTGATCGCGCCACAATTGGCCGCCATCGGCGCCATCGCCGCCTTGCTCACCGAAGCGACGGTGGTGGTTGAAAAATCTGAATAGATCATGAAATCCTATCGCAAAGAATTGTGGTTCAACATCCCTTCCCGTCGCGGCTTTGTCAACATTACGCCGCAGGTCGAAGAAGCCTTGCGCGAAAGCGGAATCCGCGAAGGGCTGGTTCTGGTCAACGCCATGCACATCACGGCCTCGGTCTTCATCAACGATGATGAACACGGCCTGCATCAGGATTATGAAAAATGGCTGGAGGGACTGGCTCCGCATGAACCCACCAACCAATATCGTCACAACGACACCGGCGAAGACAACGCCGACGCTCATCTCAAACGTCAGGTGATGGGACGCGAAGTCGTCGTCGCAGTGACGGATGGCCGCCTGGACTTTGGGCCGTGGGAACAGATTTTTTACGGGGAATTCGACGGTCGAAGAAAGAAGCGGGTATTGGTCAAAATTATCGGGGAATGAAAGTTGCAACTTGGTCTCCGAATTCCCTTTTGGATGCCGCAAATGTATAATCCAACCATCTTTATGCAAGGGAAAGGAATGCCGTGACTGATTCTCGTATTTCAAAACTCGCCAAGGTCCTGGTCCACTATTCCGTCGCGCTCAAGCGCGGCGATCAGGTGGTCATCCGCACCAGCCCTCTGGCCGATGAATTGACTCTCGCCGTCTATGAAGAGGCGCTCAAGGCGGGCGCGTATCCTTTCATCATTAACGAAGTGCCCGGTGCCGAAGAAACGTTTTTCAAATATGCATCCAACGCTCAGTTGGATTATGTCTCGCCCATCCGAAAACTCATCAATCAAACCTATGATGCCGTTATCACCATCTGGACCGAATTCAATACGCGTAACCTCAGCGGCGTAAACCCAAAACGTATTGCGCGCAATCGCAAAGCGGGCGCGCCTCTCACAAAAACCTTTTTGAAGCGCGCCGCCAAAGGCGAACTCAAATGGACGCTGACCGCGTATCCCAACAACGCCATGGCGCAGGAAGCCGATATGTCGCTTCGCGATTACGAAGATTTCGTCTTAGCGGCCGGTATGCTCAACCTGCCCGACCCGCTGACCTTTTGGCGCAAAGAAGCCGCGAAGCAACAGAAGCTCATCAAGTGGCTAAAAGGTAGGAACAAAGTCGCGCTCAAAGGTTCGAACGTAGACATTTCACTTTCGATCAAGGGCCGTGCTTTTATCGAATGCGCAGGCAAGGAAAACTTTCCCGATGGGGAAATTTTCACAGGGCCGGTCGAGCGCTCGGTCAACGGTTGGATTCGATTCAAATATCCCGCCATCTATGACGGACAGGAAATCAACGATGTCGAGTTGTGGTTCAAAGATGGCAGAGTGGTCAAAGAGAAAGCCAGTAAGAATCAAGAATTACTGACCACTTTGCTCAACACAGACAGCGGCGCGCGCTATCTCGGCGAGTGGGGCATCGGCACGAACTACGGGATCACGCGTTTCACCAAGAACATGCTCTTCGATGAAAAAATTGGCGGCACGATTCACTTTGCAGTTGGCGCGGGCTACCCCGAAAGCGGGTCAAAAAATGATTCAGGCCTGCATTGGGACATGCTGTGTGACATGTCTGATGCCGAGATCAAAGTGGACGGCGACGTATTCTACAAAAACGGCAAACCTATCATCAAATGACGACAAAGGGGCAAACCATGGACACCGAAGAATTCTTCAACGCAATCAAACAAGGCCATCAGGATGAAGTGCAACGCCTCGTGCGCGGGACCCCAAACCTGATTCATGAAAAACAGAATGGCGTCACGCCTGTGCTGATCGCCATGTATTATGGGCATCCTGAGATCGCGGAATTCCTGGCGGAGAAAACGGTGACCTTGAACATCTTTGAAGCCTCCGCCACCGGAAAGCGCGCACAGATCGCCCGCATCCTGGCGCGTGACCCGGAACTGGTCAACGCTTATTCTGAAGATGGATTCCATCCCCTCGGCCTGGCTTGTTTCTTTGGCCATCTGGAGACTGCTGAGTACTTGATCAAGGCTGGAGCCCGCGTGAACTCCCCATCCAAAAATAAGATGAAAGTCACGCCGCTTCATTCCGCGGCGGCAGGCAAACATAGCGCTATCGTCAAACTGCTTCTCAAACATGAAGCCGATCCCAACGCGCGCGAAGACGGCGACTTCACCCCGCTTCACGCCGCGGCTCAAAACGGTGACATCGAATCCATCCGCGCATTACTGTTCAATGGTGCGGATGCGCAAGCCAAAACAGCTGAAGGCAAGACGGCTATGGATTACGCCCTGGAGGCCGGAAAGAAAGACGCTGTGGAAGTTTTGAAGGAAGATATTACGAAGAGATTTAGGATCAGAAAATGAATAAAAAGGGCGGCGCAGAATGCGCCGCCCTTTTTATTTGCAACTGCTCTGCTTTCTTTGCGTAAGCACTTGCAGAGGGATGTTCCTCATTCCTCAACACGCATGCAAGGAGAATCTCATGTCAAACTTACGAAAATTCATCAGTGTTCTAATCCTCTTCACTTTGTTAACCCTGACTTTCACCACTCCGGCGTTCGCTTTTGACGGGCGCAGTGGCGATCAAGTGGTCATCGGTTCAGGAGAGGTCATCAACGATGACTTATATGTCGGCGCCAATAGCTTCACGCTCGACGGCACGGTCAATGGCGATGTGATCGCTTTCGCGCAAATGGTCACCATCAACGGGACCGTCAATGGCGATTTGATGAGCGGCGCGCAAACCGTGGTAGTCAATGGGACGGTCACTGGAAATATTCGCATGGCCGGCTCAGTCCTGTTCCTTGGTGAAAAAGCCAAGGTCGGCGGAGACATTGTCGGCGCGGGCTACAGCCTCGAGGTCCGCAAAGGAAGCGGAATTGGCCGTGACCTCGTTTTTGCGGGAGGTCAAATCCTTTTGGCTGGCGACGTGACTCGCAATGCCATCGTCGCGACGAGTTCCTTTGAAATTGACGGAACCATCGGAGGCAACGTCAAAGCCAAAGTTGGCGAAGCCGATCAAACTCAAGCCGGCCCGCCGCCCAGCATGGTCATGCCACAATCTACGATCCCGGTGCCGCTGGTCAAGCCTGGCTTGACGATTGACCCCGCGGCTAGAATTGGCGGTAGCCTCGAATATACTCAAACCCGCGACTTACACTTCCCCGCGGGTGTCGTGGTCGGCAAGATCATACGCACTGAGCCACCGGCTGATGAAAACCGGTCTCGTCCCAACGTGGAAGAAACGGCCGGCAAGAAGGTAATCAACTGGGCATTAGATCTTGTGCGCTCAATGGTCACTCTCGTTTTGATTGGTCTGCTCATGCTGTGGCTGTTTCCAATATTTACCAAGACCCTGAGCGATAAACTTCAAGCCAAACCCTGGCACAGCCTCGGATGGGGCGTGGTCGCATATGCCGCGTTCTTCTTCGCGCTTTTGCTGGTCACCTTTGTGATGATACTGACCGCGATCTTGTTTGGCTACTTGACTCTACGCGGTCTAAGCGGAACTGTGATCTGGCTTGGCATTCTGACGCTGTTTGCTCTGATCCTCGGCTTCATATTAGTCACATCTTTTGTAGCGAAGATCGTCTTCGGTCAAGCCATTGGCAAATGGATTCTGACGAGCGCCAAGTCGCCGCTGGCTGAACACAAATATTGGCCGATGGTGATCGGAGTGTGCGTTATTGTGGCAGTGATTGCTTTGCTGTCGTTTCCGCTGATTCCCGGTTTCCTCGGCGGGCTGACGAATCTGGCAATCGTCTTCATTGGCCTCGGCGCTCTGTGGCTGTGGGGACGCGAACAGTTCGCAAAGAAACCAATCGCCTCATAAATTCCTCGTAATAAAAACAGCCGAGGAAATTTCCTCGGCTGTTTTTATTGGTTTACTTTTACGGGCAATTTTTCACATATTGGATCTGTTGCGAAATCTTACCACTGCGCCCAACGGCCTCCAGTGTTTTGCTCAGTCCGACGAACTGATAGTCAATCCATGCTTTGTCAATGGCGCGCAGATCGGGGTGAATTAGATTGACATCGAAGGTTATGCTGAAGTTGCCGTTCTTATCGCTGGTCATCTTACCGTAGTTTTTCCACTCGGTCATGGTGGTCGGCTGAGTGGTCAGGTCTTCAAAGCGATAGTAGAAATCCACCTCGACCACATACTGATTGGAGGTCGAAGCAGTGAACGTGATCTGTTGCGGCAAGCAACGGAAGGACATGAAACTGCCCGAGCGAGTCAAGCTCGAGAACAGGTTGCCGCCCGCATCAGCTGGCAGAGTGGCGGTCGCCGTGCCGCCAGAGGGCGCACCTCCGCCCGCTGGCGGAACTTGGGCCTGTTCCTGAGTTGCCGTGACCACGATGACTTGAGGCGGCGGGTTGGTCGGCGGAGGTGGGGCTTGCGTCGGCGCTTCCACGGTAACAGGGACCAAAACAGTTGCTACGATCACAACCGGGGTCTGAGAGGCCGGCACGGCAGTTGGCTGGGCGGGAGAAATGGCACCACATCCGGCGAGGAAGAACGCCAGTGCGAGTGTCAAAAATTTTTTCATAACGTGCCTCCTTTGCACAAGAATTTGGAGATAATATAGTATGGCGATTATAGATTGGCATGTCAAGCAGACCAGAACACCTTTCAATTCTGATAGGTTTGATTGGGCATCAGGTATAATGAAATCATGTTTACATCTGAGCATATCGAGTCTCAGCTCGATAAAATTCTCTTACAGGTACAAAAACCGGGCAGATACGTGGGAGGCGAACTAAACATTGTTGTCAAAGATTGGGATCAAGTCCAAACCAAAGTGGCTTTGGTCTTTCCCGATATCTATGACATTGGCGTCTCAAACGTTGGACTGAAGATACTCTACGATGAAATCAATCAACGCGAGGATGCGCTGGCTGAACGCGCCTATGCGCCGTGGACTGACATGGACGCTCTCATGCGCGAACACGGAATTCCGCTTTATTCGCTCGAATCGAAACGCCCCTTGAGCGGCTTTGACCTGATTGGCTTTTCGCTCCCCTACGAAACGCTCTACACGAATACGCTCAACATCCTCGACCTTTCCGGCATTCCCGTTCGTTCCGCGGACCGCGGCGAATCGCATCCGATCATCATCGCCGGTGGACATGCCGCCACAAATCCTGAACCGATGCACGCTTTCATTGATGCGTTTGTAATCGGCGAAGGCGAGGAGGTTATTCACGAGATTTTGGATGTCGTTCAAAGGCGCAAAACACAAAACACCAGCCGCGAAGAGACTCTGCTCGCACTCGCAAAAATCCGCGGCGTGTATGTGCCAAAGTATTACCACGTTGAATACATGGACGATGGAACAGTCGCGAACGTGACAACCCTGAGGGAGGAAGTTGCCAATCCGGTGATCAAGCGCATCGTCGCGCAACTACCTCTACCACCAATCAAATTCATCGTACCGAATATCGAGGTTGTGCACAACCGCGTCTCGGTGGAGATTATGCGCGGATGCACACGCGGGTGTAGATTCTGCCAGGCGGGCATGATCACGCGCCCGGTCCGCGAACGAAGCGTGGACGAAATCGTAGATGCCGCCGAAGCCGCAATCAACGCGACCGGCTTCGAGGAGTTGGCCCTGCTTTCGCTGTCGTCATCTGACTTCACGTACGTGGTTGAGCTGGTCAACAAAGTCAGCAAACGATTCAAAGGACGCAAACTAACCATCTCGCTCCCCTCACTTCGTATCGAATCCGTTTCAGTTGACCTGATGGATAAGCTGCGCGAGCATTATTCCGGCGGATTCACACTTGCACCCGAAGCCGCCACCGAACGAATGCGGCGTATCATCAACAAATTCATTCCCGACGAGGACATCATCAATACGACGCGCGAGATTTATCGCCGCGGCTGGACGACGATCAAGTTGTACTTCATGATCGGCCATCCATCTGAAACGCTCGAAGATGTGCAAGCCATCGCGGATTTGTGCAAGCGCGTCATCCATGAGGGCCGCAAAGTGGCGGGCATGAAAGTCAAACTTCACGCGGGCGTCAGCACCTTCGTTCCCAAACCGCAAACGCCCTTCCAGTGGGTTTCCGTGGATACGCGCGAGAGTATTATCGCCAAACAGGATTTGCTCAAGCGCGAATTGAAAGACCGCAATATCAAGTTGTCGTGGACCGAGCCGAACGACACGTTGCTCGAAGCCTGGCTCTCGCGCGGCGACCGCCGTCTCGCTGAAGTAATTTATACCGCCTGGAAGAGCGGCGCGAAGTTCGATGCATGGGGCGATCAAATGAAGTATGACGTATGGATGGCCGCCTTCGAAGAACACGGCCTCGACCCGTCCTTTTACACTCATCGCCAGCGCCGCACGGATGAAATATTTCCGTGGGATCATATCAGCGCGGCGGTGCGAAAGAATTTCCTGTTCCAGGATTTTCGGCAATCGCTCGAAGGAAAAATCCGCGTGGACTGCCGCTTGAATTGCTTCGCCTGCGGAATTCTCCCCACCTTTTCCAATTTGCGGCGAGAGAATCCCGGCGAGGTTTGGAAATGTCCGGAGGTGAAAAGTCCGGCGCGCAATAATCAGGCGTCAGTGATCAGTAACCAGTTGCCGGTGGTCGGCGATTGACAATCGCGATGAGAATCAGAATTACATTCTCCAAGACCGGTGCGTTGTGCTACATCGGTCATCTGGATTTGCAAACGATTTGGGAACGCAGCGCTCGTCGCGCGGACCTGCCGCTGGCATACTCGCAGGGATTCCATCCTCAGCCGAAAATTAATATCGCCTCCGCCCTGCCCCTCGGGTTTTCATCACGGTGTGAGATGGTTGACCTTCGCCTGAAGGAAGATGTTGATCTTGACGCTTTGCCACAGCGTTTGCAAACGGCAATGCCATCCGGCATCGGAATCTTGAAAGTGGAAAACGTGGATGAAAGCCTGCCGGCCTTGCAAACACAAATCGTTTCAGCGGAGTACGAAGTCACTTTGACGGAAGCCGTTGATAGGTCCGTGTTGAAGCGGAAAATAGATGAACTGCTGGCGAATGAATCCCTGCCGCGCGAGCGTCGCGGCAAAACATATGATCTGCGTCCGCTGATCGAAAATCTGGATGCAATTTCCAAAGACAAAATCCATATGAGATTATCAGCGCGCGAGGGCGCGACAGGCCGTCCCGACGAAGTGCTGGACGCGCTTGGCGTCCCGCTCGAGCAAACCCGCGTTGAAAGAACCCGCTTGATTTTTCGATAATTCCCGTTACAATATTCATTAAGTTTGACCCAACTTAATTTTCGGAGGAGAATGATGGCACTTATCGTTTCATTGTTCTTTGCTTTCGTGCCGGCTTTCCTGATGGCCATGTTCATCTATTGGCTCGATCGGTACGAAAAGGAGCCGTTGGCTTTGCTGGGCGCGGCGTTCTTTTGGGGCGCGGTGGTGGCGGCCGGAGGCGCGTATGTAATCAACACAATCTTTGGCATCGGCTTTTATGCACTCACCGGTTCAGGAGACGTTGCGGACCAAGCAACCGCATCACTCGTAGCGCCTTTCGTGGAAGAGGGGCTGAAAGGCCTGGCTGTTTTGATCGTCTTCCTGTTTTTCCGCAGGGAATTTGACTCCGTTCTGGATGGAATCATCTACGCGGGCATTGCGGCGCTTGGCTTTGCGGCCACGGAGAATATTCTTTATATTTACGGGCACGGCTACCAGGAGGGAGGCTGGGACGGGCTATGGACCTTGGTGTTCATCCGCGTGTTCGTCGTGGCATGGCAACATCCGTTTTACACCGCTTTCACTGGCATTGGTCTGGCCGTGGCGCGCCTGAATCGAAACATGTTCGTGAAGCTGATCGCGATCCCAGCGGGTTACTTCACCGCTGTCTTTCTGCATAGTTTCCACAACAGCTTTGGCGTGGTCACTGACGTGGCAGGGCTGGATTCACTCTCCGGCTTCGCGCTGGGAAGTCTGCTGGACTGGTCGGGCTGGTTCATCATGGCGATCTTCATCATCTTCATGATCAGCCGCGAGCGCGGCGTCATGCAGAGGCAGTTGCGCGAAGAGGTCAGCGCGGGGTTGATCACACAGGGGCAATATCAAAAAGCGCTTTCGCCTTTTACGATGTCCACGGCGGTTTTCAGCGGCTTCTCCACTTCACGATTTTACAAAGCCCTCGGTGAGTTGGCTTTCAAAAAGGAAGAATATCAGAAGATGGGAGACGAGAGCGGCAATCTCGCCATCATTGAAAAACTACGCGGGGAACTCAAAGCACTCGCCCCTCAAGTTCGATGAACTAACTCAAGATCCCAAATCCAACAGACTCTTCCAGAGTCTGTTGGATTTTTTTTCTTCACAGCGTCTTATGATAAAATCTTTGCGCCCGCCCCTGTAGCTCAGTGGACAGAGCGTCGGCCTCCGGAGCCGAAGACCGCGGTTCGAGCCCGCGCAGGGGCGCCTGACCAGACCGCCGCATGGCGGTTTTTTATATCGCGCAGACCGAAATTGCCCTCACGAACGACAAAGATGGATAGATTACAATTGCCGCGTGCATAAATATATTTTCATCATCGCCGCGTTAGGCCTGCTGGTTTCCGGATGTGGGATGAATCTTTCCACACCGACCGCCGCGACGCCGTTCATCATCACCTCCACGTTGCCGCCAGGCCCGCCTCTTTCTCCGGCTGAAACGGCTCAGCCGCCGACAGCTACACCAACACTCACACCGATTGAGGGCACAACCTCCACACAAGTCAATGTGCGCGGCGAGCCGTCCACGGCCAGCGCGCCGTTAGGCATGATTCCCGCGTTCAGCAAAGTGCAGATCGTTGGCAAAGACCCAAATGCAAAATGGTATCAGATTCTGTACGCGCAAGCGCCGGATGGAAAAGGCTGGATCACCGCACAATACGTGGACGTCAAAGACAAGGATGCGATCCCGGTTGCTGGGGGCGCGCCCGGTTCAGGGTCCGGCGCGAGCGGAGTTGTGATTCAACAGGTCAATGTCCGCAGTGGCCCCGGCACTTCATACAACGCGCTCGGCACGTTGAATCCAAATGATGTGGTGACGTTGACCGGCAAGGACCCAACCGGCGTCTGGTTGCAAATCCAATTCGCGAATGGGCCGGATGGAAAAGGCTGGGTGACCGCCGCGTATGTACAAGCCAGCGGCCTGGGGGTTTTGCCCATCATCGGGCAGGCGGGCGATGTAGTTGGAACCGGCACACCCACGACGATTCCGGCCACGATCACACCGACGCTGGTCGCAGCATGGCAAGACAACGACTCGGCAGGATCGCCAGCGGCGAACGTTGTTTTCTCGCCCACAGGCACGCGTTCACTGATCTATTCGAGCGATGTATCTGCACCGCAAGGCGACGCTGAAGATTGGATTCAATTCACGCCGTACACGGCAAATGTCATCGTGAGCCTGTCGTGTTCTGGCAATGGTCAATTGAAACTGGAACTCTTACAAAAAAATGTTGCGCAGATGTGGGATGGACCAACCTGCGGCGAAAGGAAAGCAATCACTGTTCTGCCCGGGCAGGCTTATTTATTAAGGCTCTCCGCGTTCTCAGCCAGCGGCGGACTGGAGTATCTTCATTACACGGTGAGTATCGAAACAACGCCTTAATTTTGTGCGTCAAAAATATGTCATCATGCGTTACAATGATGCTGAGTCGGTCAAAAAGCATTTAGAGTTCTTTTTCGGAGGAGATATGAGCATCACCCATTTACAAAAGCTTTTAACTCCCTTGCTGGTCTTTGTCCTCGTGCTGTCGGCCTGCCAAACGGAAACTCCCGCCTCGCCGCTGTCGGCGACGATCAAAGAGGTGTCCGGCACGGTCAACATCAAGCAGGCCGGTCAAAACGGATTTGTCAAAGTGACTGGAAACGAGACGCTAAATGAAAACGGAAGCGTCCAAACCGGTGACGATGGCCGCGTCCGCCTGGACCTGTCAACGGGCACCATTATTCGGCTTTCGCCATCCTCCCTCTTCACTCTCGTTTCCAATCAGCCCGCGAGCAATGGCCTCGACACCAAACTTAAACTGGACCTGGGCCAAATCTTTATCGTTCTCAAAGGCGGTTCAGTCAACATAGAGACTCCCTCAGGCGTAGCCTCCGTGCGCGGTTCATACCTGAGTGTCCATGTGAACCCGGATACGCTTGACGTCACCGTCACTTGCCTCGAAGGTGACTGTGGCGCATCGAACGAGGCGGGCGATTCGAAATTCGGCGGAGGGCAAAAGACCATTCTCCTTCATTGTCAAACAGGTCAATGTACTGCGCCTGACGTTGGATTGATGACCGCCGATGATTTTGAGCAGTGGTACAACGTTTGCCCGGAATGCCGGGACATTATGAATCAAGCCTACGCAACGATGACGGCCCTGGCTTCATCCACTGAGCCCCCCGCTACAGAAGCACCAACCGAACCTCCTGCGACCGAAACCCCACCGGCAACTGAAACTCCCACAGGGGGCACAAATAATGGATGCGTAAATATCATTGGTCCATTAGATGGCTCCGAATTGCCATGGCAAGGGCCTGTGACCTACTCATGGGAAGGTCAGCCAGACGCACAGAAATATATTGTTACCTTCCATTATCCAAACGGCTTGAATGTTCCGATTGAAACTGATAACACACACCTCACCCGCTATACGGAAACCATGTACAACGCAGGAACATATTCCTGGGATGTGACCGTGATCGGAAAAGATGGGGCCAAGGTCTGTCAGACGCACAGTGTCTCGTTCTCAAAGCCCAGTTCGGATCCCGGAGTACCGACCAAAGAAGAAGAACTAGTATGCACACCGGAGCTAGGTATGAACGAGAGCTCGCCTTGCTGGTGCGGACTGGAACAAAATTATTACGCACCATGGTGCGCGCAATAATTCAACAAGATGTTTACCAGCCAACGTTCCCTTCGCATCATTTTGATTGTCAGCATTGCCATTTTACTAATGGCATTGGAATTTGCGTCCAACTTTCCCAACGTCAGTACTCCAATCGAACGATTGGAACTCGGCGCGCGCGATACCATGATGCGCATTCGCGGCGTTCGTAAGCCAGCTGATAATATCGTCATCGTCGCGATTGATGACGCATCCTTCAGTTGGACAGGTTATCAATGGCCCTGGCCGCGCACATACCTTGCGCAGATCGTGGATACGGTGAACAAAGGTGGAGCACGCGTGGTCGCGCTGGATATATTTCTGTCCGAGCCGGACAAAGACCCCGCGGGCGATGTAGCACTCGCCAAGGCTTTGAGCGAATCAAATGCTGTTGTATTAGACATGGAAGTGTTGCAACAATCTTCCTCGGTTAGCAAGACTGCTGGCCTCAGCCTGCCTCAACCTGTCTATCGCAAAGCCGACGTAGGACTTGGCATCGCATCGATTTTTCAAGATAAAGATGCCATTACGCGCAGTATTCAGGCATTTCAATACAGCGACTACGATCAGAAATATTATTACAACTGGGCCTTCGAAGCCGCGCGGCTCTACCTCGGTGTTCCCGAACCTTCGAATCCTTCTGACGCGACCCTGAACTTTAATGGCCACCAAATTCCCTTGCATGCCGGGAAACTACTTGTTAACTTCGCCGGCCCTGCAAAAACCTTTCCTACTTACTCTGCCAGTCAGGTGGCATTGGGAGATATTCTTGAACAGGACTCGAATGCTTTCAAGGACAAGATCGTCCTGATCGGCGCGACCACTGTAACGCTCCACGATGTATACCCTACGCCGTTTTCCGCACAGGTTTCGACTCCCGGCGTGGAAGTTGTTGCTAGTGCAATCAATACGATTATCAATGGAGAATACCTGCGCGACACGCCCCCATGGGCTTCTTTGCTGATCATCATTGCCATGGCATTTCTCGCGGCGTTCGTCTCGCGCATTCAACGTCCGTCTCTTACGCTGGCCGTGATGGCCATCTGCATGGTTGCCTATGCTGTGCTTTCCTACCTCACATTCAGTGCCCAGCGTCTCTACCTCCCCAACGTCGGGCCGCAACTGATGCTCTTTCTTGGGGTCATCCTGCCCACTCTAGAGCAGGCCGTTTCGCAGGAACTCGAGAAGCGACGCGTCCGCAACCTGTTCACCCGCTTCATCTCGCCGGAGATGGTTGATCAATTAATTGCCACTCAAGACATCACCTCCCTCAACAAACGCGCCAATCTCAGCATCCTCTTCTCTGACATCCGCGGCTTCACTACCCTCTCCGAGAAACTTCCACCTGACGAAGTAGTGGCTCTGCTCAATCCGTATCTCGAAGCCATGACCCGCGTCATTGACAAATACGGCGGCACGGTTGACAAATATGAGGGCGATGCCATCATCGCCTTCTTTGGTGAGCCGGTGGTTCATGAAGATCATGCCTTGCGTGCGGTCCGCACGGCGGTGGAAATGCGCAAAGCCCTGGCAACATTGCATCAACGCTGGGAAAAAGAAGGCCGCCCCTATCATGTGGAAATCGGAATTGGCATCAACACCGGCGATGTTTTCGTCGGATTGCTCGGCTCCGCGCAACGCATCAATTACACGGTCATTGGCGATACAGCCAACCTGGCGTCTCGCCTCCAGGACCTGACCAAGACCTATCAATGGCCGATCCTGATCAGCGAGAGCACCTACAACCAGGTCAGGGATGAATTCGACGTCGAATTGGCGGATAAGGTCAACGTCAAGGGCAAGACCGAGGCGATCAACGTCTATAAATTAATGGGGCGCAAAAATGCGCCCAAATCAGAGCGCATCCAGCCTTGGGACGCGCAAACGATCAGCCAGATCGCACCGCAAGAATAATTTCCTATCCCCTTCCTCAGTTGAGGAAGGGGATTTTGTATTTTAGAGGGTCATAATTGTTTTCTGTCCGCGCATGTTACTCGTTATCTTTATTTGTGGAGATTTGTACAAAAACAATTTTTATGGTAGATTTATATACAAATCCAGTAAGGCGAGGGCATCTTGATGAATGCAGATAAAATACCGGATATCATCATCGGCCGTCTGCCCGTCTACCTGCGTGCACTCCAACGCATGTCAGAGAAGGGTATGAAGACCACCTCTTCACAGGAATTGGGAGAGCATGTCGGCATTTCCGCCGCGCAGATTCGGAAGGACATTTCACAATTCGGAGAGTTCGGTAAACAAGGGACGGGATATTCCATCCCATTCCTGATGGACAAACTGCGCGAAATCTTGAAGGTCAATCGCATGTGGGATGTAGCCATCGTCGGCGCCGGAGAATTGGGGCACGCACTCGCGCGCTATCAGGGATTCACCAATCGCGGTTTTCGAGTGGTCATGGTGTTTGATAATGATCCATCGAAGATCGGACATAAGATCGGAGAGTTCACCATTGAAGATACATCCAAAATGGTCGAACGTATACGCTCGGCAAAAGTCAAAATGGCAATGGTCACAGTGCCGGCTTCTGTTGCACAGGCTGTGGCTGATAAACTGGTTCAGGCGGGAGTAAAGGCTATCCTCAATTATGCTCCCACCAGCATCAATGTTCCCGCTGGAGTTCACGTTCAATATATTGACCCGGCAACTCATCTCCAAAGAATGACATACTATTTGGATTAGCGCATCCAAAACAAAAAACGGCTTCCTTTATCAGGGAGCCGTTTTGCTTTTATACCTGCGGCAAATTACGCCGCAATATGTTCATCATACCCAGGCCGCGGATGGAGCCTTCAACCACACAGGTCATTGGGTTATCCACAAGATAAGCCGGGATGCCCAAAGACTTGGTCAGCAATTTATCAATGCCGCGCAGTAGTGCGCCGCCGCCGCACAGGGCCACACCGCGATCAATGATATCTGCGACCAGTTCCGGCGGAGTTTTCTCCAGTACTTTGCGACAGGTCTCGGTGACTTCCTTCAACGGCTCTTGCAAGGCTTCAACGATCTCCCCCGTCGTCAAGGTGATCGGACGCGGCAGGCCCGTAACTTGATCCTGTCCCTGCACTTCCATGCTGTTCTCCGTATCTTGTGGAACTGCGGCTCCAATCTTGACCTTGAGCTGTTCCGCCGTTATCTGGCCGATGATAATTCCATACTTTCGGCGCACATAACTGACGATGGCCTCATCGAGGTCAAGCCCGCCTTTGCGAAGCGTGTCTGCGGACACGATTCCGTACATCGCCATCACCGCGGCTTCCGTGCAACCGCCGCCGAGGCAAATGACCATATTGCCGGATGGAGAACCAATGGGCAGGTCAATGCCGAGCGCGGCCGCCAGCGACTGCTGAATCAGACTTGCTTCGCGCGATCCGGCTTCCATCACGGCCTCGTAGACCGCGCGGCGTTCCACGCTGGTGACACCGTACGGGACCGAGATCATCACGCGGGGACGGAAGACGCGTAACGATCCGCTTACGCGTTGAAGGAGATACGAAAGCAAGGTTTCGGTGATTTCGTAGTCAGCGATTACGCCGCTCCGGAGGGGCCGCGCCACTTCAATGTTCTCGGGGACGCGGCCATACATGTCACGCGCCTCTTGGCCGACTGCCACCATCTTCTGTTCATCCACTTCGATGGCTACGATGGTCGGTTCTTGCATCAGCACCTGCGTGCTGTCTGCAAGACGTGTGAACATGGTGCCGAGGTCAACGCCGAGGTCTTTGGAGAATACTGCCACTTTGCCTACTGTTCAGGATGCTCTGTAAAAGGAGTTGTGCTCTTACGATAACGACGTGCAACTTCAATGCGCAAATTAGAGCGGCGCAAGGCGGCTTCCATAGCAAGGTAAGCATCGCTATCTACAGGAAGACCTTTCGCTAAAATCTCCTGCGCATGCTTGCGAGCGGCCTCTGCGCGCGCCACATCAATTTCTTCCACGTTCTCAGCCGCGTCTGCAAGGACGGTCACGATCTGAGGCTGGACCTCAGCCACGCCGCCGGAGACCGCGAATAACTCTTCCTTGCCGCCGCGGCGGACTTTGATCACACCGTATTTCAGCGTTGTCAAAACCGGCGCGTGATGAGGCAGGATGCCCATTTCTCCATCCGCGCCGGGCAGGACGACAACATCCACGTCGCCTTGAAAGACCGTGCGATCCTGAGAAACGATTTCACAACGAATGGTCATTAGGCGCCCTTCGCCAACTTCTCCGCCTTTTCGCGGACGTCCTCAATTGTACCAGCCATCATGAAAGCCTGTTCAGGCAGGTCATCGCATTTGCCGTCCAGAATTTCGCGGAAGCCGCGCACCGTCTCTTTGAGCGGAACGTAACGCCCGTTGATGCCGGTGAAGCGTTCGGCCACGAAGAACGGCTGGGAGAAGAAGCGCTCGATCTTGCGGGCGCGCGCCACGATCAATTTATCGTCTTCGCTCAACTCATCAATGCCGAGAATGGCGATGATGTCCTGCAAATCTTTATAGCGTTGCAAAACGCGCTGGACTTCGCGCGCTGTCCGATAGTGCTCTTCGCCCACGATATTGGGATCCAGAATTCGGGAGGTCGAGCCGAGCGGATCCACGGCCGGGTAAATGCCCTTCTCCACGATGGAACGTTCGAGGGCAATCGTCGCGTCAAGGTGGGTAAACGTCGCGACCGGCGCGGGATCGGAATAGTCATCTGCGGGAACATACACCGCCTGCATCGAAGTGATCGAGCCTGTGCGCGTGGACGTAATACGTTCCTGAAGTTCGCCCATCTCTGTGGCGAGAGTCGGCTGGTAGCCCACCGCGGACGGCATCCGTCCGAGCAGAGCCGAGACCTCGGAACCAGACATGGAGAAGCGGAAGATGTTGTCAATAAAGAGCAAAACATCGCGGCCCTGATCGCGGAAGTATTCCGCCATCGAAAGCGCGGAGAGAGCCACGCGCAGACGCACGCCGGATGGTTCATTCATCTGTCCGTAAACCATCACAGTATCTTTCATCACGCCCGACTCGAGCATCTCGCGATAAAGTTGCGTTCCCTCGCGCGTGCGTTCGCCCACACCCGCGAACACAGAGTTGCCCTCGTGCTCAGTCGCGACCGAACGGATCAATTCCATGATAATAACGGTCTTACCTGTTCCCGCTCCGCCGAAGATGCCGGTCTTGCCGCCTTTTGTGAAGGGAGCAATCAGGTCAATGACCTTGACGCCGGTTTCAAAAATCTCGACGCGCGTAGACTGTTCCGCGAAATTCGGAGCCGGGCGATGAATCGGATAACGGCTCGCCGCCTCGACCGGTCCTTTGTTGTCCACGGGCTTGCCCAACACATTGAAGATACGACCCAGTGTGGCGGGTCCAACCGGGACCAGGATTGGCGCGCCGGTTGCATCCGCGGGGACTCCGCGCTGAAGGCCATCGGTTGAGTCCATCGCCACCGTGCGGACCCAGTTATCACCAAGATGTTTCTGGACTTCGAGAATCAGCGGTTCTTTTCCCGGACGTTCAACTTCAATCGCCTCGAAAAGCTCTGGGACTTCGCCTTCGGGAAATTCCACATCCACCACCCCGCCCAGAATTTGCACGACACGGCCAGTTGCGTTTGCCATGATTTTTATTCCTCCGATTATTTCGCGGCAAGCGCTTCCGCGCCGCCTACAATGTCTAAGATGTCGTTCGTGATCGTCTGCTGACGCATCTTGTTATATTGAAGTTGATACGCGCCAGCCAGTTCCTTCGCGTTATCCGTCGCGGCGTGCATGGCAACCATGCGGGCCGCGTGTTCGCTCGCCAGCGATTCAAGCACCGCTTGATAGACCTGCAACGCGGTGAACTTTGGAATAATGACATCCAAAATCTCGCGCTGATCCGGTTCATATTCATACGCCGCGGCGGGGCCGTTCTTTGCCGCGCCGAAATCTTCCACGAGGCCCTCGCCGCCTTTGACTTCGAGCGGCAAAAGTTTCTTCATGGTCGCGACCTGGCGCGCCATGTTGATGAAATCAGTGTAGATCAAATAGACTTCATCCGCCTGACCTTTCAGGAATTCATCCACGGCCAGGCGACCAATCGCGGAAACATCTGAAAAAGATGGAGCGGCAGGAAGGTTGCTGAAATCCGCAATGACTTGTTTGCGGCGGCGGATGAGCAGGTCGCGGCCTTTGCGTCCCACCGCGATGTATCTGACCGGAAGTCTATATCTCTCGAACTTTTGCGAAACGTAACGAATGACATTCGTGTTGTACGCGCCCGCCAGACCGCGGTCACCCGTCAGCACGATGACGAGAGCCGATTTGGGATTAGGCCGCGCCATCAATAACGGATGCAGACTCTCACGTCCGGGTTGAGCGGCGACATGCGTCAATACCTGCCAGGCTTTGGTCGCGTAGGCGCGGGTGGCGGTCACAGCCTGAACCGCTTTGCGAACTTTTGCCGCGCTGACCGCCTCGAGGGCGCGCGTCACTTGCGAGATGTTTTTTACACTTCGGATGCGAAGCCGCATCTCACGCGCAGATGCCATGGGTTAAACCTTCCACGTGTTGCGGAATGTATTCAACGCCATCGTCAGTTTATCGCGCGTATCGTCTGTGATGATTTTCTTCTCGGCGATTTCTTTGACGAGTTCGGGATAGGAAGACTCCATAAAGCGGAGCATTTCGTTCTGCCATTGCCCCATCTTTTCGACAGGAACGAGGTCGGCATACCCGTTCGTGCCCGCGAAGATCACGATGACCTGATCTGCCAGTGACATCGGCGCGTATTGCGGCTGTTTGAGGATTTCCTGCATTCGTTGACCGCGCCCCAATTGCTGTTGTGTGGCTTTGTCGAGATCGGAGGCCATTAGAGCAAAGGCCGCCAATTCACGGTACGCGGCCATGTCGAGGCGCAAACGACCCGCGACTTGCTTCATGGCTTTGGTCTGCGCATCACCGCCTACGCGCGAGACCGAGATGCCTACATTAACTGCGGGGCGGATACCGGCGTTGAACAAATTGGACTCAAGATAAATCTGCCCATCGGTAATTGAAATCACGTTCGTAGGAACGTAAGCCGAAACGTCGCCGAGCAAAGTCTCGATAATCGGCAACGCGGTCAGTGAGCCGCCTGTGCCTTTGATCTTAACCAACTTATAATCATCGGCATTATTCATTTGCCTGCGCGCATGCTCGGCATCATCTTTGGATGTCGGGCCTGCATAGACTTTCTTGTCCACGCCATCTTCTTCAGAAGCCAACGCGTCTTTGAAATCTTTTTTGACGATGACGTATTTGTTGGCAAGACGAGCGGCCCGCTCGAGCAGGCGCGAGTGGAGATAAAACACATCACCGGGATACGCTTCACGTCCGGGCGGGCGGCGGAGGAGCAGAGAAACCTGACGATACGCCCAGGCATGTTTGGAAAGATCATCGTAGATCACAAGCGCGTCGCGTCCGGTCTCCATGAATTCTTCGCCGATGGCGCAACCGGAATAAGGAGCGATGTATTGCAGGGCCGCGGATTCGTCCGCCGAGGCCACGACGATGATGGTGTGTTCCATCGCGCCGTAACGCTCGAGAATGCCAACCGTACGCGCAACCGCGGCTTTCTTTTGACCGATCGCCACATAAATACAGACCAGGTCTTTGCCTTTTTGATTGATGATCGTATCAATCGCGATGGCCGTCTTGCCGGTCTGGCGGTCGCCGATGATAAGTTCCCGCTGGCCGCGGCCAACGGGAATCATCGCGTCAATTGACTTGATGCCGGTCTGAACCGGCGTATCTACATCCTGGCGTTGCACCACTCCCGGCGCAATGCGTTCAATCGGGCGGAAGCCGGTCGTTGCAATCGGGCCTTTACCGTCAATCGGCTCGCCCAAAGCGTTGACCACGCGTCCGATCATCGCGTCCCCCACCGGGACAGATGCGATGCGGCCCGTGCCGCGCACGGTCATGCCCTCGGTGATGCCGGCGTAATCGCCCATCACGATCACGCCCACGCTGTCTTTTTCAAGGTTGAAGGCGATTCCCATTACGCCATTCGAAAATTGCACCAGTTCCTGCGCTTGCACGTTCGCCAGCCCCTGAACGCGCGCAATTCCATCACCTGCCTCTAACACTGTACCAATATCGCTGATACTGATCTGCGGTTCAAAGCCCTCAATCTGTTTTTGCAAATCACTGGTGATTTGCTGGATCAAATCCGTCATGTCGCCTCCACAGCCAAGGTTCGGGATACAGGCCAAAGAGATGTGGCCCTCAATCGCTCATGATTGCACACTACGCACAACAAACCCGGATAAGGGTCTTATCCGGGCGTATGTGTAATTTTCTACAAGCGCCGCAATGATACCTGAAAGCATCTTTCTTGTCCAGTTACATCCATCATAAGGCCTCAGACGAATGTAAATACTATATAATTTCAGCGTGACCCGCACAATTCTTCATCTGGACCTGGATGCTTTCTTCTGCTCCGTCGAAGAGACGCGCAACCCTGACCTGCGCGACAAGCCTTTTGCGGTCGGCGGCAAACCGGATGAGCGCGGCGTGGTAGCCTCCTGTTCCTATGCGGCGCGGCAGTTTGGCGTCCGTTCGGCAATGCCGATGAGCCGCGCCCTGCGTCTGTGCCCGAATCTGATCATCGTTCCGGGCCGGCATCGGATCTATAGCGAAGTTTCAAAACAGATGATGGCAAAATTGCGCAATCTAACTCCGCTGGTCGAGCAGATTTCGATTGACGAGGCCTTTCTCGACATCTCCGATGTACGCGAGCCTCCCGAGCGCCTCGCGCGTGGACTTCAGGCGGGCATCCGCGACGAATTGCATTTGCCCAGCTCCATTGGGATCGCGTCGAACAAACTCGTGGCGAAGATTGCCACCGAGGTCGGAAAGACTCTTCGATTGCGGGAAAAAGCACCCTCCGCTCAGGGCGAACTAATCGGCCCGCCTTTTGGCTTGACCATCGTCCCGCCGGGCGAAGAAGCCGCATTCCTCGCACCCCTCCCCGCGGATATGCTCTGGGGCGTCGGTCCCAAAACGTCTGCGCGGCTGACCGAGTTGGGAATCAAAACGATTGGCGACATCGCCCGTTGGCCGGAGAGCGAATTGATCCGCTTGTTCGGCGAGAATGGCCGCGATCTGTCGCGGCACGCCAAGGGTCAGGATGACCGACCGATTGTCACCGAACGCGAGACCAAGTCCATCAGCCAGGAAGTCACTTTTTCGCGCGATGTGCGCGATGACCAGTCGCTTGAAAAGACTCTGCGCGAACAAGCCGCGGAAGTGGCGCGGCAACTGCGAAAAAATAATCTAGCAGGAGCGACTATCAAATTGAAAATCCGCTGGCCGGATTTCACGACCGTGACACGGCAGACAACTCTTCCACATTCAACCGATCAGGAAAAGGAAATCGCCGAGACCGCGTTCCATTTAATGAGAGCCGTTCGCAGGTCCGGGCAGGCGGTGCGGTTGATTGGCGTCGGCGTGAGCGGACTCGGGCCGCCCATCCGACAATTGGGATTGTGGGATACGGATGCAGAGAAGTCGCGCAAATTGCAGGAAGCCGTGGATGAACTGCGCGAGAAGTACGGCGAA
>Ga0070741_10001996_pt1 | contig 57322 bp, 48 predicted proteins | sample Coa_R1_4_FD_66440 | JGI IMG/M metagenome (GOLD analysis project Ga0070741, IMG submission 66440) | Surface soil microbial communities from Centralia Pennsylvania, which are recovering from an underground coalmine fire - Coalmine... | ecosystem: Environmental > Terrestrial > Soil > Unclassified ... | reverse complement strand
TGCCGGCCTTTGCAGCTTTCGCAGGCGACCTTCTCCTTGAGGATGTCCACCGGCGGCTCGCCGCCCGTCGTTCCGGTCTTCGGGACGACCTCCGGGCAGTTCTTCTTGCGGCAGGCCTCGAGTTCCTTTCTGAGGCGGTCGCGGAGTTTCAGAAGCGTGTCCAGCGTCCGCTTGATGGTAGTTCGCTGCTGATCGAGGAGATCGAGGTCGCCCTTTAAGGCGGCCGCCTCGGCCGCCTTCTTCGATGCGGCCCGCGCGGCCTTGCGGGCGTCGATGGCGTCCTCGACGCCCAGCAGGACGTCGAAAAGCGATTTCGCCTGCGCGATCACCGCAGCTAGCCGGTTTGCCTCGTCGACGCAGCGTTTGCAGGGCTCGGCACTGCCTGCGTCAGTCGGACCGGGTCCGGCTGGTGGCTTGTCGAAGCAGTGCAGCCTCAGGCACTTCTCCAGCGCCTTCTGGGCCTGTTCCAGTGCGGCTCGTGCGGCCTTCAACTCGTCGGGCAACGCCTTCAGGCGATCGTTCAGTTCGGAGATATCTTCATTGGCCGCCGAGTAGGCCGCGCTGTCGCGCGCCAAATACGCCTTCACGCGCGCATCTTCTGCGGCCTTGATCCTGGTCGGCAGTGAGGCCTGCTCTTTGTTCAAGTCCTCGAAGGAGTTGAAGGCCTTCTGGTATTGGCCGAGCAAGTCCTGGCATGGGGCGCAATCCGCAAGATCGAGCGGAATGCCGTCGTCGTCATCGGCGCGCGCTGCCCCGGCTCCGAAGAGGGTCGCCAGTGCGACCAGAAGGAAGACGAGAAACCTGCTGCGACCTGAACACATGCGACGGCACCCCCCGGTAACCGGCACTGGTTAATTCTCGCGGCGATTATGCGCTCTTCTACATCGGATGCGCCTGATCGGGAAGGTTGCCATGCTTTGTGGCATGGCGGCAGCGCCGCGAAAATGGCGTGGCCGCCACCCGTCCTTTTGCCTTGCGAGTTCGAAGGGCGTCGGCTAAGCCTCGCCCCGGAAAAGCGCTTCCTGGAAGTGTTGCAAACCGCGGCAATCTGCTAATCACTCAAGCGCCTTGCCGTGGCGCTGCAGCGCAACAAGAATCAGGGTTGGGCTGAAGCCGCGATCCGCTGTTTTGCGGATCGGAGGGATGCGATGCGAGAACTTCTCGGCCAGTACCTGCCCGTTGTGATTTTCATGGGCGTGGCGGGCCTTATCGGTCTGGCGCTGCTCGTTGCGCCGTTCCTCGTCGCCTACAAGAACCCGACGCCCGAGAAGCTGTCCGCCTACGAGTGCGGCTTCAATGCGTTCGACGATGCCCGCATGAAGTTCGACGTGCGCTTCTACCTGGTGTCGATCCTCTTCATCATCTTCGACCTGGAAGTCGCCTTCCTCTTTCCCTGGGTCCTGTCGTTCAACGCGATCGGCTGGTTCGGCTTCTGGTCGGTGCTGATCTTCCTCGGCGTCCTCACCGTCGGCTTTGTCTATGAGTGGCGGAAAGGAGCGCTCGAATGGGATTGATCGTTCCGCCCGGAGCGGGCGTTCCGGCGAACGGCGGCGCCGAGAAGGACCCGTTCTTCCTCGAAGTGAACGACGAGCTCGCCGACAAGGGCTTTCTCGTCACCGCGACGGATGATCTCATCACCTGGGCCCGCACCGGCTCGCTGATGTGGATGACCTTCGGCCTAGCCTGCTGCGCCGTCGAGGGACTGATGCAGGCCTCCGGGCCGCGCTACGACCTCGAGCGCTTCGGCGTCGCGCCGCGCGGCTCGCCGCGGCAGGCGGACGTGATGATCGTCGCCGGCACGCTCACCAACAAGATGGCGCCGGCCCTCCGCAAGGTCTACGACCAGATGCCGGAGCCGCGCTACGTCATCTCGATGGGATCGTGCGCCAATGGCGGCGGGTACTACCACTATTCCTATTCGGTGGTGCGCGGTTGCGACCGCATCGTCCCGGTCGACATCTACGTCCCGGGCTGCCCGCCGACGGCCGAGGCGCTCGTTTACGGCGTCCTGCTCCTGCAGAAAAAGATCCGGCGCACCGGCACGATCGAGCGGTAGAGGCGGCGTTGGACGAGGCCCTGAAGCAACTCGGCGAGAGCATCGCGGCGGCGCAGCCCGGCGCGGTGACGGCGTGGCAGGCCGCCTTCGGCGAGCTGACTATGCAGGTCCCCGCCGACCGGATCGTCCCGCTTGCCCAGTTCCTCCGCGACGATCCGCGCTTTGCTTTCGTCAACATCACTGATATTTGCGGGGTCGACTGGCCGTCCCGCGCCCAGCGCTTCGACGTCGTCTACCACCTGCTTAGTCCGCGGCTTAACCGCCGCCTGCGGCTGAAGGTGATGACCGACGAGAACACGCCGGTGCCGTCGCTGACGCCGGTGTTTCCCGGCGCCGACTGGTTCGAGCGCGAGGCCTACGACCTCTACGGCATCGTCTTCACCGGTCACCCGGACCTCCGCCGGCTGCTGACCGACTACGGCTTCGACGGACACCCGATGCGGAAGGACTTCCCGCTCACCGGTTTTGTCGAAGTGCGCTACGACGACGAGCGCAAGCGCGTCGTCTATGAGCCGGTGAAGCTCGCGCAGGAATTCCGGAATTTCGATTTCCTTTCGCCATGGGAAGGGACGGAATACGTGCTGCCGGGCGACGAAAAGGCGAAGACCTGATGGCTGAAACCGACGTCAGGAACTTCACCATCAATTTCGGGCCGCAGCACCCGGCGGCGCACGGCGTCCTGCGTCTCGTGCTCGAGCTTGACGGCGAGGTGATCGACCGCGTCGATCCGCATATCGGGCTCCTCCACCGCGGCACCGAGAAGCTGATCGAGCACAAGACCTACCTGCAGGCGGTGCCTTATTTCGACCGGCTCGACTACGTCGCGCCGATGAACCAGGAGCACGCCTTCGCGCTCGCCGTGGAGAAGCTTCTCGGCATCACGGTTCCCCGCCGCGGCCAGCTCATCCGTGTCCTCTATTCGGAGATCGGGCGGCTCCTCAATCACATGCTGGGCGTCCCGGCGATGGCGCTCGACGTCGGCGCGTTGACGCCGCCGCTCTGGGGCTTCGAGGAACGCGAGAAGATGATGATCTTCTACGAGCGCGCCTCGGGCAGCCGCATGCATGCCGCCTACTTCCGGCCGGGCGGCGTCCACCAGGATCTGCCGCAGAAGCTCATCGACGACATCGAGGCGTTCTGCGACCCGTTCCTCGGCGTGGTCGAGGACCTCGACAGGCTCCTCACCGGCAACCGCATCTTCAAGCAGCGCAACGTCGATATCGGCGTGATCAGCCTCGAAGACGCATGGAAGTGGGGCTTCTCCGGCGTAATGGTCCGCGGCTCGGGCGCCGCGTGGGACCTCCGCAAGGCGCAGCCCTACGAGTGTTATGCCGAACTCGACTTCGACATTCCGGTCGGGAAGAACGGCGACTGCTACGACCGCTATCTCGTCCGCATGGAAGAGATGCGCCAGTCGATCCGGATCATGAAGCAGGTGATCAAGCTTCTGAACGCACCGGACGGCAAGGGGCCGGTGTCATCGACGGACGGCAAGATCGTCCCGCCCCGCCGCAGCGAGATGAAGCAGTCGATGGAAGCGCTGATCCATCACTTCAAGCTCTACACAGAGGGCTTCCACGTGCCCGCCGGCGAGGTCTATGCCGCGGTCGAAGCGCCGAAAGGCGAGTTCGGTGTCTACCTCGTTGCCGATGGCACCAACAAGCCGTACCGCTGCAAGATCCGCGCACCGGGATTTGCGCATCTGCAGGCGATGGATTTCATGAGCCGCGGGCACATGCTTGCGGACATCACCGCCATTCTCGGATCGCTCGACATCGTGTTCGGGGAGGTTGACCGATGAAGATGATGCTCGCAGCCGGCCTCTGCGCACTCGCCGCCATGCCGGCCTTGGCTGCCGACGGGCCGACGGTCCAGAAGCTCCTCGGCGACGGGTACACCGTGGCCGGCGCATTCCCGAGCCCCGCCGGTCCCGGCGTGCTCCTCGTCAAAGGCGACAGCCTCTACATGTGTTTCGTCGCGGAGACGCCGAAGTCGGTCGAGATCACCACGCAGTACTGCAAGGCGGTGAAGTAATGGCCGTTCGCCGCCTCGCCGAGAAGCAGCCGGAGAGCTTCGCCTTCACGCCGGAAAACCTGGTCTGGGCGAAGCGCGAGATGGCGAAGTATCCGCCCGGCCGGCAGGCGTCGGCGGTGATCCCGCTTCTGTGGAAAGCGCAGGAGCAGGAAGGCTGGGTGAGCGAGCCGGCGATCCGGATCGTGGCGGCCCTCCTCGAAATGCCGCTCATCCGGGTGCTCGAAAACGCGACCTTCTACACGATGTTTCACCTCGAACCGGTGGGAAAGATCGCGCACGTCCAGGTCTGCGGCACGACGCCCTGCTGGCTGCGCGGCTCCGACGCGCTGAAGGAAGTCTGTCGGCACCGGATCCATCACGACCAGCACCACGTCTCGGCCGACGGCAATTTCTCGTGGGAAGAGGTCGAATGCCTCGGCGCCTGCGTGAATGCGCCGCTGGTTCAGGTCGGTGCCGACACGTATGAGGACCTGACGCGCGAGAGCTTCGTGCAAATCCTCAGCGACTTCGCCGCGGGAAAGAAGCCGAAGCCCGGCAGCCAGACGGGACGGCAATTTTCGGCGCCGGTCGGCGGCCCGACGACGCTCACCGACGAGGCGATCTACCGCCCGCGCCCGCCGGCGGTTCCCGGCGGGGCGGCGCTCAGCGACGAGGACGCGAAGAAGGCGACCGCCGGCGCCAGCCAGCGCGAAGCCCCGGCGCCGAAAGCGCCGATCGCCGCCAATCCCGAAGACAAGAAGTCCGACCCGGTCTCGAAAGCCTGACCATGCTCGCCGACAAGGATCGCATCTTCCGCAATCTCTACGGGCTCCATGACTGGGGCCTGCAGGGCGCAATCGCCCGCGGCGGCTGGGACGGCACCAAGGCGATCATCGAAAAGGGCCGCGACTGGATCATCAACGAAATGAAGGCGTCGGGGCTGCGCGGCCGCGGCGGCGCCGGCTTCCCGACCGGCGTGAAGTGGTCCTTCATGCCGAAGGAATCGAAGGACGGACGGCCCTCCTACCTCGTCGTCAACGCCGACGAGTCGGAGCCCGGCACCTGCAAGGATCGCGAGATCCTCCGGCACGACCCCCACACGCTGGTCGAGGGCTGCCTGATCGCCGGGTTCGCGATGGGCGCCCACACCGCCTTCATCTACGTGCGCGGCGAGTTCATCCGCGAGCGCGAACGCCTCCAGGCTGCGGTCGATCAGGCGCGCGAAGCCGGTCTCATCGGCGTGAACAACAAGAATGGCTGGGACTTCGACATCGTCGTCCACCACGGCGCCGGCGCCTATATCTGCGGCGAGGAGACGGGCCTCCTCGAAAGCCTTGAAGGCAAGAAGGGCCTGCCGCGCCTGAAGCCGCCGTTCCCGGCGGCGATGGGTCTCTACGGCTGCCCGACCACGGTCAACAACGTCGAGTCGATCGCGGTGGCGCCCGAGATTCTCCGCCGCGGCGCGGCCTGGTTTTCATCCTTCGGCCGGCCCAACAATGTCGGCACCAAACTCTTCTGCATCTCGGGTCACGTCGAGCGGCCGTGCACGGTCGAAGAAGAGATGGGCATCACGCTCCGCGAATTGATCGAGAAGCATGCCGGCGGCGTGCGCGGGGGCTGGGACAACCTGCTCGCCGTCATCCCCGGCGGGGCTTCGGTGCGGTGCCTGCCGGCCTCGCTCTGCAACGACCTGGTCATGGACTTCGATTCGCTGATGAAGCTGCGCTCAGGTCTCGGCACCGCCGCCGTCATCGTGATGGACAAGTCGACCGATATCATCAGGGCGATCGCCCGACTGTCGTATTTCTACAAGCACGAGAGCTGCGGCCAGTGTACGCCATGCCGCGAGGGCACCGGCTGGATGTGGCGCGTCATGGAACGGATGGCCGAGGGCCGCGCCGAGAAGCGCGAGATCGACATGCTGCTCGAGGTCACTACCCAGATCGAGGGTCATACGATCTGCGCGCTCGGCGACGCGGCGGCGTGGCCGATCCAGGGGGTCATCACGCACTTCCGCCCGGAGTTCGAGCGGCGGATCGAGGCGTATCAGGCACGGATGAAACCCGACGTCGGGGAGCCGTTGATGGTCGAGGCGGCGGAGTAGCACGATGGCAGACGATCCCGACAATCTCGTGCTCGTTTACCTTCCGCGGATTGACGAAAAGGTAGATCGTCTCATCGACGACGTGGGTGATCTGAAAATACGAATGACGACGGTCGAGGAACGCGTTGCCGGCCTCGAATTCTCCATCGCGGGTGTCAATCGTCGAATCGACCGCGTCGAGCAGCGCCTCGACCGGATCGAGAAACGCTTAGACCTCGTTGAACTGCCGCATTGAGTAGGGCGATGGCCAAGATCAAAGTCGACGGCATCGAGATCGACGTACCGGCCGAGTTCACGCTCCTCCAGGCGTGCGAGCAGGCCGGCGCCGAGATTCCGCGCTTCTGCTTCCACGAGCGCCTGTCGATCGCCGGCAATTGCCGCATGTGCCTGATCGAGGTGAAAGGCGGGCCGCCAAAGCCGCAGGCGAGCTGCGCGATGAGCGTGCGCGACCTCCGTCCCGGCCCGAACGGCGAGGCCCCTGAAGTCTTCACCAAGTCGAAGATGGTGAAGAAGGCGCGCGAAGGGGTGATGGAGTTCCTCCTCATCAATCACCCGCTCGACTGCCCGATCTGCGACCAGGGCGGCGAATGCGACCTGCAGGACCAGGCGATGGCCTACGGCGTCGACGGCAGCCGCTTCCGCGAGAACAAGCGCGCCGTCGAGGACAAGTATATCGGCCCGCTCGTCAAGACGGTGATGAACCGCTGCATCCATTGCACCCGTTGCGTCCGCTTCACAGCCGAGGTTGCCGGCGTGCCGGACCTCGGCGCGATCGGGCGCGGCGAGGACATGGAGATCACGACCTATCTCGAACGCGCGATGGGATCGGAGCTGCAGGGCAATGTCGTCGACCTCTGCCCGGTTGGGGCGCTGACCTCCAAGCCCTACGCCTTCCAGGCGCGCCCGTGGGAACTGGTCAAGACCGAGTCGATCGACGTCATGGACGCGCTCGGCTCGGCGATCCGCGTCGACGTGCGCGGCCGCGAGGTGCTCCGCATCCTGCCGCGGATCAACGAGGCGGTGAACGAGGAGTGGATCTCCGACAAGACCCGCCACGTCTGGGACGGGCTGCGCACGCAGCGCCTCGACCGCCCATACATCCGGCGCGGCGGTCGGCTGGAGCCGGCCACCTGGGGCGCGGCGTTCGGCGCCATCGCCGAGAAGGTCCGTGCCGCGAAACCCGAGCGGATCGGCGCGATCGCCGGCGACCTCGCGTCGGTCGAGGAGATGTTCGCGCTGAAATCGCTCCTCACCTCGCTCGGCTCGCCGAATCTCGACTGCCGTCAGGACGGTGCCGCGCTCGATCCCGCCTGGGGGCGGGCGAGCTACATCTTCAACCCGGGCATTGCCGGCATCGACCGCGCCGACGCGATCCTGATCGTCGGCTCCAATCCGCGCCACGAGGCGCCGGTGCTCAACGCGCGGATCCGCCGCCGCTGGCGCCAGGGCGACCTCAGGGTCGCGGTCGTCGGCGAACGGGTCGACCTGACCTATCCCTACGAATATCTCGGCGCCGGCCCGGCATCGCTCGGCGAGCTCACGGGGGGCAGTGCCGGCTTCGGCAAGGTTCTGGCGGAGGCGAAACGGCCGCTGGTGATCGTCGGGCAGGGCGCGCTATCGCGGGCGGACGGCGCGGCGGTCCTGGCTCTGGCGGCGAGGCTGGCCTTGGCCGGCGCTCGCGAAGAGGGCTGGAACGGCCTTGCCGTCCTCCATACCGCGGCGGCTCGCGTCGGCGGGCTCGACCTGGGGTTCGTGCCCGGGAACGGCGGCAGGAACGCCGCGGCAATGGCGGCGCCTGGCGGCATGGACGTCCTCTTCCTGCTCGGCGCCGACGAGATCGAGGTCGGTCCGGGAGCGTTCGTCGTCTATCTCGGCACACACGGCGATGCTGGAGCGCACCGTGCGGACGTCATCCTGCCGGGCGCGGCCTATACCGAGAAGACCGCCACCTATGTCAACACCGAAGGCCGGGTGCAGATGGCGCAGCGCGCATCGTTCCCGCCGGGCGATGCCCGTGAGGACTGGGCGATCCTGAGGGCGCTTTCCGACGAACTCGGCCACCGCCTGCCGTTCGACTCGCTTGCCGGGCTCCGTGCGGGGCTCTACCGCGCCCATCCGCATTTCATGCGCGTCGGGCAGGTCGAGGCCGGGGCGGCCGAGGCGCTGTCGAAACTCGCTTCCGCCGATGCACGGCCGGCTAACGATCCGTTCCGGAACGCGATCGAGGATTTCTACCTGACCAATCCGATCGCCCGCGCTTCGGCCATCATGGCCGAGTGCTCGGCGGTCGCGCATGGTCGCGTCGCGACGGCGGCGGAGTAGGGCGATGGACGGGTTCTGGTCCGACTATCTCTGGCCGGCGATCATCATCATCGCGCAGAGCCTGCTTCTGCTGGTGACGCTCCTCATTTTCGTCGCCTACATCCTGCTTGCCGACCGCAAGATCTGGGCGGCCGTGCAGCTTCGCCGGGGCCCCAATGTCGTCGGCCCGTTCGGGCTCCTGCAGTCCTTCGCCGACCTGATCAAGTTCGTCCTGAAGGAGCCGATCATCCCGTCCGGCTCCAACAAGGGCGTCTTCCTGCTGGCGCCGCTGGTCACCGCCACGCTCGCCCTTTCGGCCTGGGCGGTGGTGCCGCTCAATGCCGGCTGGGTGGTCGCCGATATCAACGTCGGCATCCTCTACCTCTTCGCGATCTCGTCCCTCGGCGTTTACGGGATCATCATGAGCGGCTGGGCGTCCAACTCGAAATACGCCTTCCTCGGCGCCCTTCGTTCCGCCGCGCAGATGGTGTCCTACGAGGTCTCGATCGGTTTCGTCCTGATCACCGTTCTCCTCTGCGTCGGCTCGCTCAACCTGAGCGACATCGTCATGGCGCAGGCCGAGGGCGTCGGCACCCATTTCGGCCTGGTCAACAGCTTCCTCGACTGGCACTGGCTGCCGCTTCTGCCGATGTTCGTGATCTTCTTCGTCTCGGCGCTGGCCGAGACCAATCGCCCGCCCTTCGACCTGGTCGAGGCGGAATCGGAGCTGGTCGCCGGCTTCCACGTCGAATATTCCTCGACCCCGTTCCTCCTCTTCTTCCTTGGCGAGTACGTCTCGGTCGTCCTGATGTGCGCGCTCGGAACCATCCTCTTCCTCGGCGGCTGGCTGCCGCCGGTCGCGGTGGCGCCGTTCACCTGGCTGCCGGGGATCGTCTGGTTCGTGCTGAAGGTCTGCCTGCTCTTCTTCATGTTCGCGATGGTCAAGGCGTTCGTCCCCCGCTATCGCTACGACCAGCTGATGCGGCTCGGCTGGAAGGTGTTCCTGCCGATCTCGCTGGCGATGGTGGTGATCGTCGCCGCCGTCCTGAAACTCACCGGCTGGGGAGGCGCGTAACGTGAGGCTCGACCGTTCCGCGCGCGCGCTGTTCCTCGGCGAGTTCGTCAGCGCCTTCTTTCTGACCATGCGCTACTTCTTCAAGCGCAAGACGACCATCGACTATCCCTTCGAGAAAGGCGAGGTCAGCCCGCGATTCCGCGGCGAACATGCGCTGCGCCGCTATCCGAACGGCGAGGAGCGCTGCATTGCCTGCAAGCTCTGCGAGGCGATCTGCCCGGCGCAGGCGATCACGATCGAAGCCGGACCGCGGCGCAACGACGGCACCCGCCGCACGACCCGCTACGACATCGACATGGTGAAGTGCATCTACTGCGGCTTCTGCCAGGAGGCCTGCCCGGTCGATGCCATCGTCGAGGGACCGAACTTCGAGTTCGCGACCGAGACCCGCGAGGAGCTCTACTACGACAAGGCGCGGCTTCTGGCGAACGGCGACCGCTGGGAGCGCGAGCTGGCGCGCAACATCGAGCTGGACGCGCCCTACCGATGATCATTCCGTCGATCTTCTTCTATCTCTTCTCCGCGGTCCTGATCGGATCGGCGGTGATGGTGATCGGGGCGCGCAACCCGGTCCATTCGGTGCTTTTCCTGATCCTCGCCTTCTTCAACGCGGCGGGGCTCTTCATGCTCCTCGGCGCCGAGTTCCTGGCGATGATCCTGGTCATCGTCTATGTCGGCGCGGTCGCCGTGCTTTTCCTCTTCGTCGTGATGATGCTCGACGTCGACTTCGTCGAACTGCGCCAGGGCTTCCTCAACTACCTGCCGGTCGGCAGCCTGATCGGCATCGTGCTGCTCGCCGAGCTGGTGATCGTGCTCGGGGGCTCGTTTTTTGCGCCCGACCTCGGGGCGAAGCCGGTGGTACCGACCGGAAGCATGTCCAACACCGCCGCCCTCGGCGCGATCCTCTATACGCGCTACGCCTTCTTCTTCCAGGCCGCCGGCTTCGTGCTGCTTGTCGCGATGATCGGCGCGATCGTGCTGACGCTCCGCCACAAGGAGAAGGCCAAGCGCCAGTCGGTCGCCGAGCAGGTGGCGCGGAGCCCGGCCACCGCGGTCGAAGTGCGCAAGGTCGAGGCGGGGAGGGGCCTGCAATGACCATCGGACTTTCGCACTATCTGACCGTCGCCGCGATCCTGTTCACGCTCGGCATCTTCGGCATTTTCATCAACCGCAAGAACGTCATCGTCATCCTGATGTCGGTCGAGCTGATCCTGCTCGCGGTCAACATCAACCTCGTCGCCTTCTCGTCGTTCCTCGGCGACCTCGTCGGGCAGGTCTTCGCGCTCCTCGTGCTGACGGTGGCGGCGGCCGAGGCGGCCATCGGGCTCGCAATTCTGGTCGTCTTCTTCCGCAATCGCGGCTCGATCGCGGTTGAGGACGTCAACATGATGAAGGGCTGAGCGGGCAGATGTATTCGGCGATCGTCTTTCTGCCGCTTCTCGGCGCGATCATCGCGGGCCTGATTTCGATCTTCGGCGCGTCGCAGCGGCATCCCGGCGGCGAGCCCGGCACCCACGCCAGCGAGGACGGGCATGCGCATGGCGGCGCGCTTGCCCATGCGCGCCACGACGAGGAAGGGGAGCACGACGAGGGCGACGGCGGGCACGGCCATGCGCCGGCGGCGCTCGGCTCGCGTCCCGCCGAGCTGATCACGTCCGGCTTCCTCGTCGTCTCCGCGATCCTCTCCTGGGTGGCCTTCTTCATGGTCGGCTTCGGCGACGGCCCGGCCGAGCGCGTCCCGGTGATGAACTGGTTCTCCTCGGGCACGCTTGCCGTCGACTGGGCCTTCCGTATCGACTCGCTCACGGTCGTGATGCTGGTCGTGGTGACGACGGTCTCCTCGCTCGTCCATGTCTATTCGATCGGCTACATGGCGCATGACGCGCACCGGCCGCGCTTCTTCGCCTACCTGTCGCTGTTTACCTTCGCGATGCTGGCGCTGGTGACAGCTGACAACCTCGTCCAGCTCTTCTTCGGCTGGGAGGGGGTCGGTCTGGCGTCCTATCTGCTGATCGGCTTCTGGTACCTGAGGCCGGCGGCGAACGCCGCCGCGATCAAGGCCTTCATCGTCAACCGCGTCGGCGACTTCGGCTTCGCGCTCGGCATTTTCGCCGTCTTCGTCCTGTTCAATTCGGTCGACTACGAGACGATCTTCACCAATGCCGGCACGGTCGCCGGGACGAAGTTCCATTTCCTCTCCTGGGATTTCGACGCGGTGACCGTCGCCTGCATCCTTCTCTTCATGGGGGCGATGGGCAAGTCGGCGCAGTTCCTGCTCCACACCTGGCTGCCCGATGCCATGGAAGGGCCGACGCCCGTGTCCGCGCTCATCCACGCCGCGACCATGGTGACCGCGGGCATCTTCATGGTCGCCCGCCTGTCGCCGCTCTTCGAACTGTCGCCGGTAGCGCTCAGCGTTGTCGTCTTCTTCGGCGCGACGACGGCGTTCTTCGCAGCGACCGTCGGCCTCGTCCAGAACGACATCAAGCGGGTCATCGCCTATTCGACCTGTTCGCAGCTCGGCTACATGTTCGTCGGCCTCGGCGTCGGCGCCTACCAGACCGGGATGTTCCACCTCTTCACGCACGCCTTCTTCAAGGCGCTGCTCTTCCTCGGCGCCGGCGCGGTGATCCACGCGGTCTCCGACGAGCAGGACATGCGCAAGATGGGCGGGCTTCGCACCCACATCCCGGTCACCTACTGGATGATGGTGATCGGGACCCTGGCCCTGACCGGATTCCCGTTCACCGCCGGCTATTTCTCCAAGGACGCGATCATCGAGGCGGCCTTTGTCGGCACCGGGCCGCTCGCCGGCTACGGCTTCGTCCTCACGGTCTTCGCGGCGCTGCTGACCTCGTTCTACTCGTGGCGCCTGATCTTCCTCACCTTTCACGGCCGCCCCAATGCTCCGCCCGAGGTGATGCGGCACGTGCATGAATCGCCCTACGTGATGCTGGTGCCGCTATTCGTGCTGGCGGCGGGCGCCCTGCTCGCCGGCCTTATCTTCGCCGGCACCTTCATCGGCGAGGAGAACGGCGAGTTCTGGCGGGGCGCGGTCGCCGGCGGCGCGCACAACCAGGTCATCGAGGCGATGCATCATGCACCGCTCTGGGTGAGTCTCCTCCCGACGCTGATGATGCTGATCGGCTTCGGGGTCGCCGCCTATTTCTACCTGGTCAATCCGGAAGTCCCGCGCCGCCTCGCGGCCGAGCACGACTGGCTCTACAATTTCCTGCTGAACAAGTGGTACTTCGACGAGCTCTACGACTTCCTCTTCGTGCGGCCGGCGAAGTGGCTGGGCCGCTTCCTCTGGCGCAAGGGAGACGGCTGGCTCATCGACGGCTTCGGGCCGGACGGCGTCTCGGCGCGCGTCCTTGACGTGACCAGCCGCGTCGTCCGCCTGCAATCGGGATACCTCTACCACTACGCCTTCGCGATGCTGATCGGCGTGGCGGCCCTCGTCACCTACGTCATGTTCGTGCAGTGAGCGGATCATGACCGACTGGCCAATCCTCTCCATCGTCACGTTCCTGCCGCTCGTCGGCGCGGTTCTGGTGCTGCTTATCCGTGGCGACGATTCCGCCGCGCGGCGGAACGTCTTCTACATCGCGCTCTGGACGACGCTGGTCACCTTCGTCCTCTCGATCTTCATCCTCACCGGGTTCGATCCGAGCAACCCGGGCTTCCAGATGGTCGAGCGCGTCGAATGGCTGGGGCCGAGCTTCGGCGCCTATGCGCTCGGCGTCGACGGCATCTCGGTCCTGTTCGTCATCCTGACGACATTCCTGATGCCGTTCTGCATCGTCGCCAGCCGGCTCACGATCGAGCGCTCCTTCAAGGAGTACATGCTCGCCTTCCTCGTCCTCGAAACGCTGATGATCGGCGTGTTCACCTCGCTCGATCTCGTCCTCTTCTACGTCTTCTTCGAGGGCGGCCTGATCCCGATGTTCCTCATCATCGGCATCTGGGGCGGGCCGCGGCGCGTCTACGCCAGCTTCAAGTTCTTCCTCTATACGCTCCTGGGCTCCGTGCTGATGCTGCTCGCCATCATGGCGATGTACTGGGAAGCCGGCACCACGGACATCCAGGCGCTGCTCGACCATTCCTTCCCGGCCTCGATGCAGATCTGGCTGTGGTTCGCCTTCTTCGCGAGCTTCGCCGTGAAGATGCCGATGTGGCCGGTCCATACTTGGCTGCCCGACGCCCACGTCGAGGCGCCGACCGCCGGCTCGGTGATCCTCGCCGCGATCCTCCTGAAGATGGGCGGCTACGGCTTCATCCGCTTCTCGGTGGCGATGTTCCCGCTGGCCTCGGCCGAGCTGGCCCCCTTCATCTTCACGCTCTCGGTCGTGGCGATCGTCTACACGTCCTTCGTCGCCTTGATGCAGGAGGACATGAAGAAGCTCATCGCCTATTCCTCGGTCGCGCACATGGGCTTCGTCACCATGGGCATCTTCGCGATGAACGAGCAGGGCGTGCAGGGCGGCATCTTCCAGATGCTGTCGCACGGCATCGTCTCTGGCGCGCTCTTCCTCTGCGTCGGCGTCGTCTATGACCGCCTGCATACCCGCGAGATCGCCGCTTATGGCGGCCTGGTCAACCGCATGCCGGTCTATGCAGCGGTCTTCCTGATCTTCACCCTGGCGAATGTCGGGCTGCCCGGGACGAGCGGGTTCGTCGGCGAGTTCCTGACGCTCCTCGGCACGTTCCGGGTCAATTCGTGGGTGGCGTTCATCGCGACCAGCGGCGTGATCCTGTCCGCCGCCTACGCGCTCTGGCTCTACCGGCGGATCATCCTCGGCGCGCTCGAGAAGGCGAGCCTGCGCTCGATGCTGGACCTGTCGCTCCGCGAGAAGGCGCTGCTGGTGCCGCTCGCCGCCATCGCCGTATTCTTCGGCTTCATTCCGGGGCCGATCATGCGGGTGACCGCCACCGCCGTGGACAAGCTGGTCAGCGACTATCACGCGGCGCTCTCCGCCGCCGGCAAGCTCGCCGCTCTGGTTCACTGAGGCCCGATGCCGACCGACATCTCCAATTTCGCCGCTTTCGCCTCGGCCCTCCCGGAAATCATTCTCGCGGCCGGCGCGCTGGCGCTGCTCCTCGTCGGCGCGGTCTGGGGCGAGAAGACGACGGATGCCGTCACCGGCCTCTCCGTCCTGCTCATCGTCGCTGCGGGGCTGAGCCTCTTCCTCGCCCCGGAAGGGACCACGTCCGCGTTCAACGGCGCGTTCGTGCTCGATCCCTTCGCGCGCCTCTTCAAGGTCGTCGTCCTGATCGGCTCGGGCGCAGCCATCGTCATGTCCGCCGGCTACATGAAATCCGAGCGGCTGGCGCGCTTCGAGTATCCCGTGCTGATCGTCATCGCGACGCTCGGCATGCTGATGATGGTCTCGGCGAGCGACCTCATCGCGCTCTACCTCGGCGTCGAGTTGCAGTCGCTGGCGCTCTATGTCGTGGCCGCAATCAACCGCGATTCCATCCGCTCGACCGAGGCGGGCCTCAAGTACTTCGTCCTCGGCGCGCTTTCCTCCGGCATGCTGCTCTACGGCGCCAGCCTCGTCTACGGTTTCACCGGACAGACGACCTTCGCCGGCATCGCGCTGGCGCTGCAGGGTCACGAGGCTTCGCTCGGCCTCGTCTTCGGCCTGGTTTTCCTGATCGCGGGCCTCGCCTTCAAGGTCTCCGCCGTCCCCTTCCACATGTGGACGCCGGACGTCTACGAAGGCGCCCCGACACCGGTGACGGCGTTCTTCGCGGCCGCGCCGAAGGTCGCCGCGGTGGCGCTTCTCGTCCGCTCGGTCGTAGCGCCGTTCGGGCCGATCGGGCTCGACTGGCAGCAGATCATCGCTTTCCTGGCGATCGCCTCGATGGTACTCGGCGCCTTCGCCGCCATCGGCCAGCGCAACATCAAGCGGCTGATGGCGTACTCCTCAATCGGCCATGTCGGCTATGCGCTGGTCGGGCTTGCCGCCGGCACCGAAGCCGGCGTCCAGGGCGTCATTGTCTACCTGCTCATCTATATCGCCATGAACCTCGGCACGTTCGCCGTCATCCTGGCGATGCGGCGCACGCACGGCATGGTCGAGGACATCTCGGATCTGGCCGGCCTCGCCAGGACCAATCCGGTGATGGCCTTCATGCTGGCGATGCTGCTCTTCTCGCTTGCCGGCATCCCGCCGCTCGCCGGCTTCTTCGCGAAGTTCTACGTCTTCCTCGCCGCCATCCAGGCGGGGCTCTATGCGCTGTCGGTGATCGGCGTACTCGCCAGCGTCGTCGGCGCCTACTATTACCTGCGGATCGTGAAGCTCATGTACTTCGACGAACCGGCCGGGAAGTTCGAGCCGATGCGGGTGGAGCTTCGCGTCGTCCTCGGCATATCGGGCGCGTTCATCCTCCTCTTCGTCTTCATCGCCGGCCAGATCGGCGGGGCCGCCGGGCTCGCCGCGAAGACGTTCTTCTAGGGCGATGGCGGACCGATTGCCGCCCGGATACCGCCGCCAGTCCTTCGCCACGCTCGGGTCGACCAACACCGAAGCGTTCGCCGCCGCCCGCGGGGGCGATGCCGGCAACCTGTGGGTGACGACCGAAGAGCAGACCGCCGGCCACGGCCGGCGGGGCCGCACATGGATCGGGGGGAGGGGGAACGTGGCCGCCTCGCTGCTCCTCATCGATCCGGCGCCCCCGGCGCTGGCCCCCACCATCGCCTTCGTCGCCGGCATCGCGCTGCACCAGGCGGTCGTCGATATCGCCGGGCCGGCGGTGGCGGAACGCGTCAAGCTGAAATGGCCCAATGACCTGCTCCTCGACCGCATGAAGGTGGCGGGCATCTCGGTCGAGGGCGACAGGCTCGCTGACAGGCGCTTTGCCGTCGTCATCGGCTTTGGCGTCAACTGCCGCGTCCATCCGGAAAGCGAGACGCTCCACCCCGCGACCGACTTTGCCGCCCGGAACATTCCGGTCGAGGCGGAACATCTTTTAGGCCGGCTGGCGGAGCGGATGGCAGGCGAGCTCGAGCGCTGGCAGCGCGGGTCCAATTTCCGTGCCGTCCGCACGGCCTGGCTCGCCCGTTCCGCCGGGCTCGGCGAGCCGATCCGCGTCCGGCTTGCCGACCGCAGCCTCGACGGGCGCTTCGACTCGCTCGATGACGACGGCCGGCTGGTGGTGGCGCTTGGCGACGGAAGGCGGGAAGCAGTTTCCGCCGGCGACGTCTTCCTCGGTGGCCTCGCGTGAAGGCACGCGGCGACGAGCTGGTCTTCCTGCCGCTCGGCGGGGTCGGCGAGATCGGCATGAATCTAGCCCTCTACGGCTACGGTCCGCCGAATGACCGGACCTGGCTCGTGGTCGATTTCGGGGTGGCCTTTGCCGGCGCCGACCTGCCGGGGGCCGACCTGATCTTTCCCGACATCGCCTATCTCGAGGAGGAGCGAGCCAGTCTCGCCGGCATCGTCATCACCCACGCGCACGAGGACCATTTCGGCGCGCTGATCGACCTCTGGCCGCGGCTGCGGGTGCCGGTTTACGCGACCGCGTTCACGTCCGGGCTGCTCATGGCCAAGCTCGCATCCGAGCCGGGGGCTCAGCCCGTCCCGATCACCATCGTCGCGCCGGGCAAGCCCTTCGATGCCGGCCCGTTCCAGATCGAGTTTATCAACGTGGCGCACTCGATCCCGGAACCCAACGCGCTGGCGATCCGCACGCCGCTCGGCGTCGTCGTCCATAGCGGCGACTGGAAGATCGACGAAGCCCCGGTGCTGGGCGCCCCGATCGATGCCGCTCGCATGCAGGCCCTGGGTGCGGAAGGCGTGCTGGCGCTGGTCTCGGATTCCACCAATGCCATGCGCGAGGGCAGGAGTCCGAGCGAGGTCGAGGTCGCCGCGTCTCTTACCCGAATCGTCGCCGAGGCGAGGGGCAGGGTTGTCTTCACCACCTTTGCATCGAACGTCGGCCGCATCCGCTCGATCGCGAAAGCCGCGGCCGCTTCCGGCCGCGAAGTCGTCGTCGTTGGGCGCGCCCTCACCCGCGCGCTGATCGTGGCGGGCGACCTCGGCTATCTCGACGGACTGCCGCGGTTCCGCGAGGAGGAGGTCTTCGGCCATCTCCCGCGCGACAAGGTCGTGGCTCTGCTGACCGGCAGCCAGGGCGAACCGCGGGCTGCGCTGGCACGCACCGCCGAGAAGGATCACAAGACGATCGCGCTCGACCGCGGCGACACCGTGGTCTTCTCTTCGCGGGCCATTCCGGGCAACGAAGTCGCGATCAACCGCATCATCAATGCCCTGACCCGGCAGGGAGTGCGCGTGATCACCGACCGCGACGCCCTCGTCCACGTCTCCGGGCACCCGCGCCGCGACGAGATGCGCACGCTCTACGGCTGGCTGAAGCCGCGGATCGCGGTGCCGGTGCACGGCGAGGCGGCGCATCTGGCGGCGCATGCGGAACTGGCGCGTTCGCTGGGTGTGCCGACGGTGGCGACCATCGAGAACGGCACCATGCTCCGTCTCGCACCCGATCCGGTCGAGACCATCGACGCGATCGAACCGGGCCGGCTCTACAAGGACGGGCAACTGGTCGGCTCGCTCGAGGAGATGGGCATCGGCGAGCGGCGGCGGCTGTCCTATGCCGGCCATGTCGGAGTGGCCCTGGTCCTCGACAACCGCGGCGACCTCGAAGCCGAGCCGGAGATCCAGCTTTCCGGCCTGCCCCTGAAGGACCGCGCCGCCCGGCCCTTCGAAGAAACGGTCCTGTCGGCCGTGCACGGAACGCTCGATTCGCTGCCGCGCCCGCGCCGGCGCGACGCCGAGGTGGTGCGCGACGCCGTCCGCCGGGCCGTGCGGGCGGCGGTTGCCAAGGAGTGGGGCAAGAAGCCCGTTTGCACCGTCTTTGTCTCGGTCGTATGACCCGCCGATGATCGGCCGTCTGAACCATGTCGCGATCGCCGTCCCGAATCTGGCGGCAGCCGCCGCGACCTATCGCGATGCGCTGGGCGCAAGCCTGTCGGCGCCGATGCCCCTGCCGGAGCACGGCGTGACGACACTGTTCGTCGACCTGCCCAACACCAGGATCGAGCTGCTCGAACCGCTCGGCGAAGGCTCGCCGATCGCGCGCTTCCTCGAACGCAATCCGGCGGGCGGGATTCATCACATCTGCTTCGAGGTAGCCAGCATCGCCGACGCACTTCGCCGGCTAACCATTGCCGGCGCGCGCGTCATCGGCGACGGCAATCCGAAGACCGGCGCGCACGGGAAGCCGGTCGTCTTCCTTCAGCCGAAGGATTTTTTCGGCACCCTGATCGAACTCGAAGAGGCGTAGCAGATGGCCATCGGCTCGCTGATCGCGATCTACTTCGTCGTCTGGTGGACGGTGATCTTCGCTGTCCTGCCCTGGGGGATGCGCAGCCAGGCGGAGGAGGGCGAGGTCGTCAAGGGCAGCGAGCCCGGATCGCCGATCAATCCGCGGCTCGTGCGCAAGGCGATAGCGACCTCGATCGTCGCGGCGGTCGTCACGTTCGGGTTCTGGCTGCTCGCGCATTACGGGCTTACGATCGAGGAGATCGCCCGCATGCTCAGCCCGGCGCCCAAATAAAAAAAGCAAGGCCCCTGTGGGCCTTGCTCCACGAGTTCCGCGTCTTAACCCTTCGTGCCCGATCCGCAAACCCGCTTGGCTAACGGGCTTGATGGTGGGTCAGGCGGCAGCTGCCGAACGGCGCGCCCGAAGGGATCTTCCTCCCAAGACTTAGACCGCGATGCCTTATTGTTCCGGGCTAGGTGGTCGTTCCAACCATCCTGTCCCTTCTTATACACAAACCCTATCCAAACTCGGACCCCTTGTCACCATTTTGTGCGTCGCCGGCCCAATATTTTTGCACCGAATCGCGCTTCGGCGCGAAATGGTTCCCGGCGTCGTGCCCGGACGGACGGCTGGTGCAAGCGGAGGTTGCCGGCGCGCGTCGAACCGGTCCGGCAGCACGATGCCGCCTTGTGTTTCCTCCTCGCTGTCGATTGAGTGCGGTTGTCTCAAACGGACCTGACCCGGAGCGCCGTCGCGCATGCGCCTTTCCCGATATTTTCTGCCGATTCTCCGCGAAACCCCGAAGGAAGCGGAGATCATTTCGCATCGCCTGATGTTGCGCGCCGGTCTCATTCGGCAACAGGCCGCCGGCATCTATTCCTGGCTGCCGCTCGGCGAGCGCGTCCTCGCGCGGATCGGGCAGATTGTCCGCGAGGAGCAGAACCGCTCCGGCGCCATCGAAATCCTGATGCCGACCATCCAGCCGGCCGACCTGTGGCGCGAAAGTGGGCGCTACGACGACTACGGCAAGGAGATGCTGCGGATCAAGGACCGCCACGAGCGCGACATGCTCTACGGCCCGACCAACGAGGAGATGGTCACAGAGATATTCCGCTCCTACGTCCGCTCCTATCGCGACCTGCCGCTCAACCTCTACCACATCCAGTGGAAGTTCCGGGACGAGGTGCGTCCGCGCTTCGGCGTGATGCGCGGCCGCGAATTCCTGATGAAGGACGCCTACTCCTTCGATCTCGACCGCGAGACCGCGCGCGCGGCCTATAACCGCATGTTCGTCGCCTATCTGCGCACCTTCGACCGGCTCGGCCTGAAAGCGATCCCGATGCGGGCTGAATCGGGGCCGATCGGGGGCGACATGAGCCACGAATTCATCATCCTGGCGACCACGGGCGAGAGCGAGGTCTATTGCTCGCGCGACCTCCTCGACCTGCCGATCCCCGGCGTTGACACCGATTTCCGCGCCGACCTCTCGCCGATCGTCGAGCAGTGGACCGCGCATTACGCCGCGACCGACGAGAAGCACGACGCGGTCGCATTCGCCGCGCTCCCCGAGGAGAAGCGGATCACGGCACGTGGCATCGAGGTCGGGCACATCTTCTACTTCGGGACGAAGTACTCGGCGCCGATGCGGGCCAAGGTCGCCGGCCCCGACGGTGCGGAAGCGCCGGTCCACATGGGCTCCTACGGCATCGGGGTATCGCGCCTGGTCGGGGCGGTGATCGAGGCGAGCCACGACGAGGCTGGAATCGTCTGGCCTGACGCCGTCGCACCCTTCCATGTCGGGCTGATCAACCTCAAGCCCGGCGACAAGGCGACGGACAACCCGGCCGAATCGATTTATCAGCGCCTCACGAACGCCGGAATTTCCGTTCTCTACGACGACCGGGAAGACCGCGCCGGAGCCAAGTTCGCGAGCATGGACCTGATCGGGCTGCCCTGGCAGGCGATTATCGGCCCGAAGGGCATTGCCGCGGGCGAGGTCGAGGTCAAGCGCCGCGCGACCGGCGCAAGGGAAGTCATGGGCATCGATGCCGCCGTCAGCCGCCTCAGCAGCGCCACCTAGCGAAAGCCGGGCTTCACGTCCGATCGGGACGCGCCCGTTCGCGCGTTTCGAATGGATGCTCGCGCTCCGCTACCTCCGCGCCCGCCGTCGCGAGGCGGTGGTTTCGGTGATCGCGATCTTTTCGTTCATCGGCATCCTGCTCGGCGTCGCGACCCTGATCATCGTCATGGCGGTGATGAACGGCTTCCGCGAGCAGCTGATCGACAAGATTCTCGGCCTCAACGGTCACATCATTGTGCAGCCGATCAACGACAAGCTCGCCGACTATGCCGCGGTCTCCGACCGGATCGGCAAGCTCGAGGGCGTCTCCTCGGCGATCCCCTTCGTCGAGGGCCAGGCGCTGGCGAGCGGTCCCGCCACGTCGAGCGGGGTTCTGGTGCGCGGTGTCCGCGATGTCGACCTGCCCAGGATTCGGGGCATCGCCACGAACGTCCGCATGGGCACGCTCGACAATTTCACCAATGCCGGCGGGGTCGCCATCGGCACCCGGCTGGCCGAATCCCTCGGCCTCACCGTCGGCGGGATGCTGACGCTGGTCTCGCCGCGGGGCAGCGTCACGCCGCTGGGTGTGACGCCGCAGGTCAAGGCCTATCCCGTGGTGGCGATCTTCGAGATCGGCATGTCGGAATACGATTCGACGTTCGTCTTCATGCCGTTCGCAGAGGCGCAGGCCTATTTCAACCTCGACGACGAGGCGAGCGCGATCGAGGTCACCCTCAACAATGCCGATCTGGTCGACCGCCTGCGGCCCTCGATCGAGGCGGCGGCAGGCCGCCAGGTGATGCTCACCGACTGGCAGCAGCGCAACGCGACGTTCTTCTCCGCCCTCCAGGTCGAGCGGAACGTCATGTTCCTGATCCTGATGCTGATCGTCTTCGTTGCCGCGCTCAACATCATTTCGGGCCTGACCATGCTGGTCAAGGAGAAGGGCCACGACATCGCCATCCTCAGGACGATGGGCGCCACCCGCGGCGCGGTCATGCGCGTCTTCTTCATGACCGGTGCGGCGATCGGGACCGTGGGCACCTTTGCCGGGTTGATTGTCGGCGTCGTCGTCTGCCTCAACGTCGAGTCGATCCGCCAGTTCATCTCGCGGCTGACCTCGACCGAGGTCTTCTCGCCCGAGCTCTACTTTCTCAGCCAGCTGCCCGCCAAGATGGACCCCGGCGAAACCGTCGCCGTCGTTCTGATGGCGCTCGGCCTGTCCTTCCTCGCGACGCTCCTGCCGGCGTGGCGGGCGGCGCGGCTCGATCCCGTCCAGGCACTGCGATACGAATGAACGCGAGCCCCCGGGTCGTCGCCACCGAAGCTCCGTCGGCCAGCGCCGACCGGCCGGCGCTGAGGCTTTCCGGCATCGAGCGCACCTACAGCGACGCGGGCTCGAGGCTGACGGTGCTGAAGGACGTCGAGCTCGAGATCATGCCGGGCGAGATGGTGGCGCTGGTCGCCCCGTCGGGTGCGGGCAAGTCGACGCTCCTCCACATTGCCGGCCTGCTCGAGCGCCCCGACGCCGGCTCCGTCCAGATCGTCGGCCGCGACGCCGGCAGCCTCAGCGACTACGAGCGGACCGCCATCCGGCGGGTCCAGATCGGCTTCGTTTATCAGTTCCACCACCTGCTGCCCGAGTTCAGCGCGCTCGAGAACATCATGATGCCGCAGCTGATCCGGGGCATCGACCGGAACGTCGCCAGGCAGCGCGCCAGCCAGCTTCTCGCCTACATGCGCATCCGTCCGCGCGCCAACCACCGCCCGGCGCAGCTCTCGGGCGGCGAGCAGCAGCGGGTGGCGATTGCCCGGGCCGTCGCCAACGCGCCGCGCCTGCTGCTGGCCGACGAGCCGACCGGCAATCTCGATCCGACGACCGCCGCCGTCGTTTTCGACGGGCTGACCAAGATCGTGCGCGCCTCGCGGCTGGCGACGCTGATCGTCACCCACAACCACGAAATCGCCCACCGGATGGACCGGGTGATTACGCTCCGCGAAGGGCGGGTGGTGGAGTTGCCGCGCGGCGTCAGGCCCGGCTAGGGACTGTGCGGATCCGGCGGCGGCACCGTCACGGTGAAGGAAGCGAATTTGACGGCGAGCACGCGGTTGTCCTGGCCGAGCTTGATGGCGGCGGGAGAGACCGCGTCCGGCAGGGAGAAGCGCAGCTCGATCAAATCGCCCTGGCGCGCTGCCTCGGGGACCGTAAAGACGTACTCCGCGCCCTGGGCCTTGGTCACCTCGAAATAGTCTATCGGTTCGCCCGCCAGGCTCACTTCCATCCGCTGACGCGGCGCCTTGGGAGGATGGACGAAGGCGCTGGCCTCCAGTTTGACTGCAAGCGGACCGGGAATGTGGGGAACGCGGATTGTGAGGGCTACCAGCTGTCCGTCGTTCCAGCGCCCGTCCGGCTCCACACCGCTAAGCCCGCTCGATGCATAGCAGGGCACGCCTGCCGCGGCGAACGGCACACGAACGTCGAGCGGGACCGTTCCAATGCTCTTGTCGGTGAGTACAAGAACCGCGCCCAGGCGCCGGTCGGAGGGTTTGAGACAGGGACTCGCCCGCCGCAGCACCGGAAAGCCGGGCGCCACCTTGGCCAGGTCCACCTGCCTGCCGTAATAGGTGGGACCAGTGAAGAAGAGCGGCGTCTTCGCAATCAGCGCTGCCGCGAGCATGCGCTCGGGGAAGGGAAGGACGTCGACGACAATCCCGCGCTCGAGGCCGAGGTCGTCGATCGCCTGCATGGCGTAGAGGTCCCTCGACAGGCGCACGCCGTGCGCGATCATCGTCTTCCCCGAGGCCGTGACGGCGACCAGATCCGCGGCTGCAACCACGGCACCGAAGATGAACACCGCGATGCGACCGAACGGCTGCGGTGCGCGCATCCACGCAAAAGCGAGCAGCGCCGACGGAATGCCGAACCCCAGGATGAGCGGATAGAGCGCGGCAAACTTCCACTGCTGGTACGAGGGACCGTAGTGCAGCCAGGTCAGCAGATAGCCGGCGAATGACGCGGCTGCCATGAGGACGAGGGCTATCGGCCCGCCGCCCAGCACGCCTCGCAATCGCCAGCCGGCGGCCAGGGCAAGCGCGCCGAGGACGCCGACAATGCCGAACTCGATGACGCCGAACCTGGCGAAGTCGATTTGCCAGTGGATCGGCGCGCCGAGGAGGTTGAGCGGGCTGAAGAAAGGCAGCGGCCACTCCGGCGCGTGCTCGCTCAATCCCAGGAAGTAGTTGAGGCCGTCCGCGGCCTTTCGGAACGCGAGGACGGCGATCAGCGCGACGGCGCCGAGGAATGAGGCGAGAGAAGCCGCCCCGCGCACAACGCGCCCCAGGATTCCGCGTTCCGTCCCGCCGAATACCTGGCAGCCAAGGCCGAACACGACGACGAGAATCGTGTCGGCGACGAAGAGGCCGGGATAAACGAAGAGAACGACGATCCCGTAGAGGAAGACGACGGAAGCCAGCTGAAACGTCCTGCCGGCGGTCTCGTTTTGATCGACGCGAAGCATTTCGGCGAGCGCGGCGAGGAGCAATCCGGTGCGAAGGGTCTGGGCGAGGAAATAGTTGCCGGCAACCAGGGTGAAGGTGCTTGATCCGAGCAGGGCGAGGCCGGCAAGGACCGCCAGTATCCAAGGCAGCCTGAAGATATTCCGGCAGATCGCCGCGACGCTGGTAGCGGCCAGCGCGGCTCCCGCAACCAGCGGCGCGGTGCTGACCGCGACCGGTATCTGGCCGAAGAGCGACGAAGCCAGCCCGAGGAGACCGAACGCGCCGATGACGTTGGCACGGCTCAGGGTGTTGAAGTCGTAGCCGACGACATTGCCGGCGCTGCTTTCCATGCCAGCCAGGCGAAGCGCCGATGCCCCGTATTGCATGACATCGTTATTGCCCATCGTGACGATGTTCATGTCGTCAGGGGTGAGATGGATCGTCAGCAGGAAGGCCGCGGTGAGTTCGAACCCGATGAAGATCAGCCAGATCGGCCATTCCATCGCGAGTTGCCGCAGCATGGCAGCGGCTGCGGCCTTGGCTTTGCCTGGCGCCGCTAGGAACGGTGTTGCTGTGGCGACAAGGACGATCCCGGCGGTCACCGGGAGCGAAACCGAGAGGCCGAGGCCGTCGTCGAAGGCGGACCAGATGACCAGCATGAGGAGCGCGGTGCCGGCCAGAATGCAGAACGCACTCGATGTCTCGCGCTCCGGGAAGAGCAGGCGCCCGCCGAGGGCGAGGGGGATACCGGCTGCGACCAGGCAGAGCGTCAGTGCGCCCGCTGCGCCGCCCCAGATCGCAGCCTGGAGCAGATGATAGCCAAAATCGTTCAGGGGGAGCCCTCAGGTATTCTGGCGGACCGTTAGGAGGAAATTCACCACGCCCCGCAACGCGGAAGGGGCCACAATCATCGATCGTTGACTAGAAGAACAAAACATGAACATATGGGCGGTCCCAACAACCAGGGACCAGATCCATGACCGCGCTCATCCGGGACTTCGCCGCCCTTATTTCGGTGACGGTTTTCGTTGCTTCGCTCGGCGTTCTTTCCGAAACGATCCGTATCCTTTCGGTCTGACGGGGACAACCGGGCGACCGCGTGGACTTGCACGGCCGGTTCACCCACATTCGGCGCGATGAGGATCGCGCCATGAGTCGCATCGCCGAAGCCGTGGGATTCGTGCACCTGCGCGTGCACACGGCCTACTCCCTTCTCGAAGGGGCGCTGCCGATAAAGACGCTGGCCAAACTGGCCGTGGCCGACCGGATGCCGGCGCTGGCGATCACCGATACCCGCAACCTCTTCGGCGCGCTCGAATTCGCCGACAAGATGGCGGTGGAGGGAATCCAGCCGATCATCGGCTGCCAGGTGGCGGTCGACTTCGAGGACGCCGGGGAGCGCGGCCTCGGCGGGCAGCGACAGCGGCAGCTCTTCGACCTGGTCCTGATCGCGGCGAGCGAGGCCGGCTACTGGAACCTGGTTAAGCTCGTCTCCGCCTCGTATCTGGAAACCCACGCTGATGCCGAGGCGAGTCTGACGCTGAGCCGGCTGGGCGGAAAAACCGAAGGATTGATTGCACTTACCGGTGGGCCGTCCGGCCCGCTCGACAAGGCGCTGGCGGCCGGGCAGGCGGAGCTTGCCGCCGACCGGCTGTCGCGCCTGCAGGCGCTCTTTCCGGACGCGCTTTACGTGGAGATTCAACGGCATAGGCGGGCAGGGGAGCAGACCCTCGAGCCGCATCTGCTCGACCTCGCGTACCGCCGCGGCCTGCCGATCGTCGCGACCAACGAGGCGTTTTTCCCAAAACGTGAGGATTATGAAGCACATGACGCACTGATCGCGATCGCGGAAGGCTCGGTGATCGCCGACGATAACCGCCGACGGCTGACACCCGAGCACTACTTCAAGACCCGCGCCGAGATGGTCGAGTTGTTTCGCGACCTCCCGGAAGCTACTGCAAATACAGTAGAAATCGCGCTGCGTTGCTCCTACTGGCCGGTCACGAGGAAGCCCATCCTGCCGCGCTTCGCCAAGGGCGAGAATGGCGAGGACGCCGACGCGGTCGAAGCGCAGATGCTGCGGAAAGCGGCCCAGGACGGCCTCCGGATGCGCCTGGATTCGCTCGGAATGGCGCCCGGATTGTCACGGATCGACTACGAGAATCGGCTCGATTACGAACTCTCCGTCATCGAGCGGATGAAGTACCCGGGGTACTTCCTCATCGTCGCCGATTTCATCCAGTGGGCAAAGTCGCAGGGTATCCCCGTCGGTCCCGGGCGCGGTTCCGGCGCCGGCTCGGTGGTCGCCTGGGCGCTCACCATCACCGACCTCGACCCGCTCCGCTTCGGGCTCCTCTTCGAGCGCTTCCTCAATCCCGACCGCGTGTCGATGCCGGACTTCGACATCGACTTCTGCCAGGACCGGCGCGACGAGGTTATCGCCTACGTCCAGAAGAAGTACGGCGCCGACCACGTCGCGCAGATCATCACCTTCGGGACGCTGCAGGCGAGGGCGGTGCTCCGCGACGTCGGCCGCGTGCTGCAGATGCCCTACGGCCAGGTCGACCGCATCGCCAAGCTCGTGCCGGTCAATCCGGCGAACCCGGTGACGCTCGAAAAGGCGATCGCCGACGAGCCGCGCTTCGCCGTCGAGCGCGAGGCCGACCCGGTCGTCGACCGGCTGCTCGATGTCGCCGGCAAGCTCGAGGGCCTCTACCGGCACGCCTCGACCCACGCCGCCGGCATCGTCATCGGCGACCGGCCGCTCGACAACCTCGTGCCGCTCTACCGCGATCCCCGTTCCGGCATGCCGGTCAGCCAGTTCAACATGAAGTGGGTCGAGCAGGCCGGCCTGATCAAGTTCGACTTCCTCGGCCTGAAGACGCTGACCGTGCTCGACCGCGCGGTGCGCCTCATCGCCCGGCGCGGCATCAGGATCGACCTCGCGCGTCTGCCGCTCGACGACAGGAAGAGCTTCGAGATGATGGCGGCGGGCGAGACGGTTGGCGTGTTCCAGGTGGAAAGCGCGGGCATGCGGCGGGCGCTCGTCGACATGCGCCCGGACCGTTTCGAGGACCTGATCGTCCTGGTCGCGCTCTACCGGCCGGGTCCGATGGCGAACATCCCGACCTACTGCGCGCGGAAACTCGGTCGCGAGGCGGTTTACTACCTGCACCCCAAGCTCGAACCGATCCTCAAAGACACGTTCGGCATCATCACCTACCAGGAGCAGGTGCAGCAGATCGCGCGCGATCTTGCCGGCTACACCCTCGCCGAAGCCGATCTCCTGCGCCGCGCGATGGGCAAGAAGATCAAGAAGGAGATGGACGCCCAGCGCGGCCGGTTCCTGAAGGGCGCCATGGACCGCGGCATCGACGAGGAGACCGCCACCACCATCTTCGACGCCTGCGCCAAGTTCGCCGAATACGGCTTCAACAAGTCGCACTCGGCGCCCTATGCGCTGATCACCTACCAGACCGCCTACCTCAAGGCGAACTACCCGGTCGAGTTCATGGCCGCCTCGATGGCGCTCGACAGCGGCAATACCGAGAAGCTCGCCGAGTTCCGCCGCGAGGCGATCCGCCTCGGCATCAGGGTCGAGGCGCCGTCGGTCAACCGGTCGAGCGGCGAGTTCGAAGCCGGCGAGAACCGCATCCTCTATTCGCTCGCCGCGGTGAAGGGCGTCGGGCCGGCGGCGATCGAGCACCTGGTCGCGGTGCGCGGCGACAGGCCGTTCCGCGACCTCGCGGATTTCGGCCGGCGCATCAATCCGCGCATCCTCAACAAGCGGACGCTGGAGAGCCTCGTCGCCGCCGGCGCCTTCGACGAACTGGAGCCCGACCGGGCGCGCGTCTTCGCCGGCGTCGACCGCATCCTCGGGCTCGCCAGCCGCGCGACCGAGAACAGCGAGGTCGGGCAGAACGACATGTTCGGCGCGATCGAGGAGCGGCAGGCGCTCCTCTTGCCGGCAGCCGAACCGTGGCTTGCGGCGGAGAAGCTCCAGCGCGAGCACGACGCGGTCGGCTTCTATCTCTCCGCCCACCCGCTCGACGAGTACAAGACCGTCCTCCAGAAGATGCGCGTCCAGACCTGGGCGGAGTTCTCCGAGTCGGTCCGGAATGGCGCGGTCGCCGGGCGCCTTGCCGGCACGGTTACGTCCCGGCAGGAGCGGCGCATCCGGACCGGGAGCAAGATGGGCGTTATCCAGCTCTCCGACCCGACCGGCTCCTATGAGGCGATCCTCTTCTCGGAGGCGCTTGCCGAATATCGCGACCTCCTCGAGCCGGGAAAGTCGGTGGTCGTCCTCGTCAATGCCGAGGAGCGGCCGGAAGGGATCAGCCTCCGCATCGAGAAGGTCGAATCGCTCGACCGGGCGGTGCGCGGGCTGCGCCAGATCCGCATTTTCCTCCGCGACGAGGCGCCGCTGGCGAGCCTCGCCAGGCAGGTCGCGGCGCGGGAAAAGGGCGAGGGCGAGGTCAGCGTCGTCCTGATGCTCGAAGAGGGGCGGCGCGAGGTCGAGATGCGGCTTCCCGGCAATTATGCCGTGACCCCGCAGGTCGCCGCGGCGCTCCGCGCCGTGCGCGGCGTCGTGCAAGTGGAGATGGTGTAGGGGCGGGGGTAGGCCCGCAAAACTCCGTTCCCGTTTCCTTGCCTGTCATCCTCGCGAAAGCGGGGAACCAGTATCCGCAGGTCATGCTCGAAGGGGCGGTAACGAACGGCGTGCTTACTTCCCGTCGTCTCGCCTGCTGGGTCGCTTTCGCGGGTTGACAGTCAGTGGGAGCAGGGGCCGGTGAAGCGGTGGGCGCGCGCCAGCGCCGCTTCGCCCAACCCTACACGGCGCTGGCCTGGAGCACACCACGTCCCTCATGGTGAGGCGCTCGACGCGCAAGTGTCGAGCCTCGAACCACGGGCCCGTGACACCGCGGCGAGGTTGCCAACGAGTCACCTCGATCCGCTCGGGCGGTGCGTGGTTCGAGGCCCGCGCAAGCGCGGGCTCCTCACCATGCGGGATGTGGCGACTCTCGGCGCGGGGGAAGGCGTGCTCAGGCGCGCAGGCACCGGACTCCATTTCTTACGCGGTGGTCGTTGAATCGGTGGGCACGCGCCTGCGGCGCTATACCCGCGGTCCACACTACCTGTCATCCCCGCGCAAGCGGGGAGCCAGTATCCGCAGGTGATGCTCGATGGGGCGGACGAACGGCGTGCCTTCATTCCCAGCGTCTCGGTTACTGGGTCCCCGCCTTCGCGGGGATGACGGTCAGTGGGAGCAGGGGCCGGTGAAGCGGTGGGCGCGCGCCAGCGCCGCTTCGCCCAACCCTACGAGTTTATAAATCCAGTTCGTCCTGCTTGGCGTCGCTTTCGCGCTTCGCCTTGCGGAACGCGGTGTTGTCGATGATCGGCAGGTTGGCGCGCGCGCCCGTCATCAGTTCTTCGATGGTGAGAATCTGAATCTTGCGGAAGCGGGCGGAGCCGGTGCCCATGTCGATTTCCTCGTAGCCGGCCGACACCGCTTCCTTCTCGGCCTGCGCCGAAGGCGGGTTAAGCGCGATCAGGATACCGACGAGCGCCTTCTCTCGCTCGACCACGGACTTCAGCTTGTGCACCACATCGACGCCGACATGCTCGCCGCCCTTCACCTCGATGATGGCGCGGTGGCTCTGGTTCTTGCCGGTGCGGAGATAGACGATGCCGTCGATACCGGTGTCGGCGCCCTTGCGGCCGCCCTTCCACGGCTGCGCGTCCGGGATGAGCGTGATCGCCCATTTCTGGAACTCGTGCTTGTTGCGGAGGGCGAGGTCGCGCGCGGCGGCGAGATCGCGCGGCACGCCGATCGTCTCGAACCGGATGCCGGGGAACGCCTCGCGAAGCCGCCGCTCGATCAGCGAGATGGCGAGATGGGTAACGTCGATGCCGATCCACCGGCGCCCAAGTTTCTGCGCGGCGTGAACGGTCGTGCCGCAGCCACAGAATGGGTCGAGGACTATGTCGCCTTCGTTGGACGAGGCGGAGATGATGCGTTCGAGAAGTGCGACAGGTTTCTGGGTATCGTACCCTAGCCGCTCCTCAGAAATGTTGGCGACTCGGGGGATGTCGGTCCAGATCGATTGGGCCTTCGCACCCTCCAAATCCTCCAGGTAGACTTTCAGGCCATCAAGGCGAGGAGTTCCGTCTTTCTTCTTCAAGATGAGACCCTGGGTCCACCATTCTTCAAGCTGCTCCAGAGTGTGGGCCCAACCACGAGTCGGACCTGGCGTTGTCCCTCGCCACTCGAACTTCCCCGAAGAACTGTTCTTTCGTTCGGCAGTCAGGTTCTCTGCCTTGTAGAGACGCCCTTCTTCGTCTTCTTCATAGCGTGACAGTTGTTGCGCTGAGAATTCCGTGAACGTCCAGTTCCAAGTCCACTTCTTAGATTTCGTATAGTAGAAGATCACATCATGAATTCTGCCAAATCGTTTGCCTGAGTTGTGACTATTATTTCGCTTCCAAACGATTTCGTTGCGGAACTGCTGTTTACCGAAAATCGCATCCAACAATATCTTCAAGTAATGGCTCGCAGTCGGATCGCAGTGCAGATAGAGCGAGCCCGTCGGCTTGAGGACGCGGTGCAGTTCGATGAGGCGCACAGCCATCATGGCGAGATACGCCATCATGTCGTTCTCGCCGAGGAACCCACGCATCGCTTCGAGCATGCGCGCCGCGTCGCTGTTCTGACCTTTGAGCACCTGCCAGTAGGCATCCTCGGCTGAATCGTTCCAGTGCCAGGTGTCTTCGAACGCCTCGATCTGCGCGCGGCTGCCTTCGCCGGACGGCGCCTTGAAGAGGACGTTGTAGGTGGCGTTCGAATTGAAGGGCGGGTCGAGATAGACGAGGTCGACCGACTCGTCCGCGATGTGCTCGCGGAGGATTGGGAGGTTGTCCCCGTAGTAGAGCCGGTTCATGCGGCGCGCCCTCTGGAACATAACAGGAACACATACTACCATTGCGGGCAAGGGCGATTCGACGTCCAAAACCCAGAAGGACTATGGCGACAAACCCGCCGAAGGGCGACGGCCATCGCATTGGCGCGGTCCGCGACCGGCGCGGCTGATGCGGGACTTTTCCAGGCGATCGTTCGCGGGCGCGGGAACGAACCGAGAGGGGAGAGGGTGGAGCATCGATCCTGATCGCCACCGCAGGCAGAATGGGGCGCTCACCTCTCCCCACCGGGGAGAGGTGGTGCCAACGCCCGGTGTCAGTTCCGCGGCACCGGTATCACGCGCCAGCGGGCGCGCCTGCCGCGCTGTACACACAATCGCCAAGGCGCGAGAGCGCGCCGAGCCGGGTTCGATTGCGCCGCCGCGGCGGAACAGTGGCGCGCGCGTATCGGCACCTTTCCGAGGCGGGCGAATAGCTGGATGCGTCGGCCCAGTGCGTCCTTCGAGGCTCGGGCTTCGCCCGAGCACCTCAGGATGGCATTCGGGGTGGGCGGTCGGGGTGCCCGGTCGGGGGGCCCGGTCGGGTGCGCGGTCGGCCGCCCGGTCGGCGGCCCCATGAGGGCTGTCGCCGCACTCGGCTCGCACGCACCGGCATATCATCCCGCATCGCCATCCTGAGGTCCTCGCCGCTCGCGGCGAGCCTCGAAGGACGCACTGGCGGCAAGGCAGGTCGATGTCGCGGCGGGAAGGGGTGCCGGCCGTGGCGGGCGTGGTATCGTCGAATCCCTCCTTCGCGGCTCTCGGTTCATATCGATGCTCTTCGCGCAAATGATCTCGCACCATGCGGCGAGCTATCCTGGCCGCCCCGCGGTCATTCTCGCCGACCGGATTGTCACCTACGGGATGCTGGAGGCGGGCATCGGCCTTGCGGCGGAGCGCCTCGCGGCGGGAGGCTTGCGGCCCGGGGACGTGGCCGGGATCGTGGTCGCCAACCCGGCGCGGCACCTGGCGCTGATCTACGCGCTCTACCGGCTCGGCGTTCCTTCGGTGTCGCTGCGCGGAGCCGGCGATGCGGCGACCCCCGGGCTCGACCTGACGGTCCTCGTAACCGATGCCGCGGCGGATACATCGCTGCGCCAGGTCGTGGTCGACGACGCCTGGTTTGCCGAAGCACCGGAGGGCGCCCCGCCGGCGCCGAGAGAGACCCCGTTCGGGCCCGACGACGTCTGGCGCATCGCCCTGTCATCCGGGACGACGGGCGTGCCGAAGCCGGTCTGGTTCTCGCCGCGCCAGTCGGATGCGCGGATGGCGACGTACATCCTGTCGCTCGGCGCGGCAGGCGGCTGGGACCGCGTCGTCTGTCCGTTCGGCCTCTTCATCGGCTGGGGCGCGGAGACGGCGCTGGTTGCGCTGGCACAGGGAAAGTCGCTGCTCTTCCCGCAATCGGCGCGGGAGACGCTGCAGATGATCTCGGTCTTTTCCGGCGACGTCCTGATGTGCTCGACCAACCACCTGCAGACGCTCCTCGACCTGCAGCGCGAGGGGTTCACGCCGCTGCCGTCGCTTCGCCAGGTCTATTCGGGCGGCGCCCCTTTCTCGCCCCAGCTCATCGCCGAGGTCCAGGCGAAGATCTGCGGCAAGGTGGTGTTCGGCTTCGGCACGACCGAAGTCGGCGCGGTCACCCTGGCGCCGGTCGACCGGCTGCCGGTGCTGAGCGGGGCGACCGGCTACGTCTGGCCGTGGATCGAGATGGAAATCGTCGACGAGGCCGGGAGCGTGTTGCCGGCGGGTGAGGAAGGCGTGATGCGCATACGCTCGCCGCAGCAGGGCTGGTTCGGCGATCGCCCGAGGCCCGGGGCTCCGCCGGGGCCGGACCTGCCGTGGTTCTATCCCGGCGACCGGGCGCTTATGCAGCCGGACGGAATGGTCGTGGTGACGGGGCGCGTTTCGGAGATCATCAACATCGGTGGCGTGAAGCTGCCTCCAGACCTCATCGAAATGACAATCCGCAGCCATCCTCTGGTCGCCGACGCAGGCGCGATCGGAGCGCCGTCCCCGGCCGGGATCGACGAAATCCGGGTGGCGGTCGTGGCCCGGGGGCCGGTGAGCGAGGCGGAACTGGCGGCCCATCTCACCGCCCGCGTCCCGGGCGTCCACGGCTGCCGCATCGTCTTTGTCGACGCGGTCCCGCGGACAGGTTCGGGCAAGGCCGTCAGGCCTGCCCTTAGGGCATTGCTCGGCGCCTGAGCGACCGTTGCAAATCTGCCACCGCCCAGTGTCGGAGCTCGGCCGACGGTTGGCTTAAGGCCAAATCGGATGCATATTTGGAGCCGAAACTGATTTGCGGTCCGGGGGCCGGTTCTTGATGCGCGCCTATCTCCTGGCTTCGGTGAGCGTCCTTGCGGCTTCGGTTGCCGGCGGAGCGAAGGCCGGCGCTCTCGACTGGCAGGGGACTTATGTCGGCATCTTCGGCGGATACGGCAGCCTCCACCAGGACGCGACGGAAACCAATGACGGCGGCGGCGTCTTCAACAGCGTCGGGACGACGTTCGGCCTCACCACCGGCGGCGCGATCGGCGGCGTCGAGGCGGGGCGCAACTGGCGCGCCGGCAAGTTCGTCTATGGCATCGAGGCCGACGTAGGTTTCTCGAGCATCGACGGTTCGGTCGTCCACCCGACCCTGGGCGGAGACCTCACCCAGGCGGCGGCCCTGAAAGCGCTTGCGACCCTGCGGGCCCGAGGCGGCGTCACGATCGGCAACACGCTGCTCTTCGGTACTGCCGGCGTGGCTTTCGCCGACCTTCACGACCAGGCCTACGCCACGAGCGACCCGACGGTGATCGCCGTCGAGAAGTCCGGCTGGCGGGCAGGCGGGGTGATCGGCGGGGGCGTCGAGACGGCGCTGACGCCGAAACTCTCGCTGAAGGGCGAGATTCTGTTCGCCGGGTTCCCGAAGGTGGCGGGTGTCAATACGGGCAGTTCAGGCGGCTATGGTTTCGACTTCAAGGACTGCCTCGTGGTCGCGCGGGCCGGCCTCAATTTCCACTTCTAGCCTGTTGCATCGATAGGGGCGGTGAAGCGGCGGGCAGGCGGCCTTCCGCGCTCTGCCAATTCTGGTCCGCCCCAAGCGCTTGCCTTGGCGCGACTATCCCCATATAAGCCGCGCCATCTCACACGCGGGGTTTGGGTCAATCGGCCGGCTTTGACCGGGCGAACGACCCTTCCGGTGCCTCTAACGAGGCTCACTCCCCGCGGCGGAACAACCGGTAAAGGAGACGTGCAGTCATGGCACTGCCTGATTTCAGCATGCGCCAGCTTCTCGAAGCGGGCGTGCATTTCGGCCACCAGAAGCACCGCTGGAACCCCAAAATGGCGCCGTATATCTACGGCTCCAGGAACAACATCCACATCATGGACCTCGCCCAGACCGTGCCGATGCTCTATCGCGCGCTGGAAGCGGTGAGCGACACGGTGGCGGGCGGCGGCCGCGTCCTCTTCGTGGGCACCAAGCGCCAGGCGGCCGACGCGATCACGGCGGCGGCCAAGCGCTCGGCGCAGTATTACGTCAATGCCCGCTGGCTCGGCGGCATGCTCACCAACTGGAAGACCATCTCCAAGTCGATCGCGCGGCTGCGCGAGCTCGATACGCTGCTCGGCGGCGAGGCGCAGGGCCTCACCAAGAAGGAACTGCTCACCCTCCAGCGCGAGCGCGACAAGCTCGAAAAGGCGCTCGGCGGCATCAAGGAAATGGGCGGCGTGCCCAACCTCCTCTTCGTCATCGACACCAACAAGGAAGCGATCGCCATCCAGGAAGCCAACCGCCTCGGCATCCCGGTCGCCGCGATCGTCGATTCGAACTGCGACCCGGACAACATCACCTACGTCATTCCGGGCAACGACGATGCCGGCCGCGCGATCACGCTCTACTGCGACCTGGTCGCGCGCGCCGCGATCGACGGCATCTCGCGCGCCCAGGGCGATGCCGGCATCGACATCGGCGCGCAGGAAGAGGTCGTCGAGCCGGTGATCCTCGAACCGGTCGCCAGCGCCGCCGACGCGACGATGGCCGATGCGGAAGTCGTGGAGGCGCCGGTTTCGACCGCCAGCACGAAGTCGCGCCGCCAGAAGGCCGCGCCGGTGCAGAAGCTCTTCGAGACGCCGGAAGGCGCGCCGGACGACCTGAAGAAGATCCCCGGCATCGGTCCGGTGCTCGAGGCCAAGCTCCGCGATCTCGGCGTCACCCGGCTCGACCAGATCGCCAGTTTCAGCGACGAGGACCTTGAACGGGTCGACCAGGCCCTCAACCTGAAGGGCCGCACGCTCCGGGACGACTGGGTGGCCAAGGCGCGGGAATTCGCCGCCAGCGCCTGATTTTCGAGGAATTTTGCAATGAGCATCACCGCAGGCATGGTGAAGGAACTCCGCGACAAGACCGGCGCGGGGATGATGGACTGCAAGTCGGCGCTGACCGAGACCGGCGGCAACCTCGAAGCCGCGGTCGACTGGCTGCGCACCAAGGGGCTCGCCAAGGCGGCCAAGAAGGCCGGCCGGGTCGCCGCGGAAGGGCTCATCGGCGTCAAGTCGACGGGGACCCGCGCGGTCATCGTCGAGGTCAATTCGGAGACCGATTTCGTCGCCCGCAACGCCGAGTTCCAGAAGCTCGTCGCCGACATCGCCGACGCGGCTCTGTCGACCGACGGCAGCGTCGAGAAGGTTCTGGCCGCCAAACTCGCCAACGGGGCGCGGGTCGAGGACGCGATCAAGTCGGCGGTGGCGACGATCGGCGAGAATATCGCCCTCCGCCGGAGCGCCATCGTCGAGGTGAAGTCGGGGGCGGTGGCGACCTACGTCCACAGCCCGGTCGCGCCGCACCTCGGCAAGATCGGCATCCTCGTCGGCTTCGAGTCGACGGGGAATCCCGAGAAGCTCGGCCAGGTCGGCCGTCACGTCGCGATGCACATCGCGGCGGCGAACCCGCTCGCCGTGCGGCCCGAGGAACTCGACCCGGAGGTCGTGGCGCGCGAGCGCGCGATCTTCGCCGAGCAGGCGCGCGCCTCGGGCAAGCCGGAAGCGGTCATCGAGAAGATGATCGAGGGCCGCATCCGCAAGTTCTACGAGGAAGTCGTCCTCCTCGCCCAGGCCTTCGTCCGCGACCCCGAGAAGACGGTCGAGAAGGCGCTGAAGGAGTTCGAGAAGGAGGTCGGCGGCGGCATCCACGTCACCCGCTTCGTCGCCTTCCGGCTGGGCGAGGGCATCGAGCGCGAGACCACCGACTTTGCCGCCGAAGTCGCCGCGGCGGCCGCCCCCAAAGACTGAGGCGGCCGAGCTGGCGCGAGTCCGGCCAAGTGACTCGGCCGCCGCCATCGTGTAACCCCGATGGCGGCGACGGCACTGGACGAGTCGATGGCAGCCAAGCTGCGCTTCAAGCGGGTTCTTCTGAAAGTTTCGGGCGAGGCGCTGCAGGGCGACCAGCCGCTCGGTATAGACAACCGCGTTCTTGACCGGATCGCCGGCGAGATCGCCGCGGGCGTCGGCCTCGGCGCCCGGATCGGCGTGGTCGTGGGCGGCGGCAATTTCGTGCGCGGCGCACGCGCCGCGGCGGCCGGCGGCGACCGCCTGGTCGGCGACCGGATGGGCATACTCGGCACGGCGATGAACGCGGTGGCGCTCGGCGATGCGATCAGCCGGGCCGGCGCCGAGACGCGCGTGTTCTCGGCCGTGCCGATGCCGACGATCTGCGAGACATTCAGCCAGCAGCGGGCGCTGAAGTCCTTCGAGCGCGGGCGCGTCCTGGTGTTTGCCGGCGGCACCGGCAACCCGTTCTTCACCACCGACACGGGGGCGGCGCTGCGCGCCGCGGAGATGGGTTGCGACGCGCTCTTCAAGGGCACCAATGTTGACGGTATCTATTCGGCCGATCCCAAGCGCGATCCGAAGGCGGTCCGCTACGAGACGCTGACCCACGCCGAGGTGCTGGCCAGGGGCCTCGAAGTGATGGATGCCGCGGCAGTTGCGCTTGCCCGGGATAACCATATTCCGGTAATCGTCTTTTCAATCCGGCAAGCGGGTGCGTTCGTCGAGGTCCTGAAAGGCCGGGGCCGGGCGACGATTGTCAGCGACGGCTGACGGGAACCCGAACGGAAAGCTGGAACTACAGGGACGACGCCATGGACCTGAACGACATACAACGCAGGATGGCAGGCGCGGTGAGCGCCCTCAAGGCCGAGCTTTCCGGCCTGCGCACCGGGCGCGCCAGCGCCAATCTCCTCGAACCGATCCACGTCGAAATCTACGGGTCGTCGCTGCCCCTGAACCAGGTGGGCAGCATCAGCGTGCCGGAGCCGCGCATGCTTTCGGTCCAGGTCTGGGACCGCGCCGCGGTGTCGGCGGTCGACCGCGCCATCCGCGAGGCCAATCTCGGCCTCAACCCGATCGTCGACGGACAGCTCCTGCGCATTCCGATCCCGGAACTCAACGCCCAACGCCGTCAGGAACTTGTCAAAATCGCGCACAAGTATGCCGAACAGGCGCGCGTTGCCGTGCGCCACGTCCGCCGCGACGCGCTGGACGGACTGAAGAAGGAAGAGAAGGCCGGCATGAGCGCCGACGAGCACAAGCGGCGGTCGGACCAGGTGCAGAAGCTGACGGACGCAACCATCGCCGAGATCGACCAGATGCTGTCGATCAAGGAAAACGAAATCACGCAGGTCTGACCGATTGCGATGACCTCAATTGCCGACGAACGCGCTATCGACGCCAAAGCCGGCAATTTCGGTTCTCGGGTTCCGCGCCACGTTGCGATCATCATGGACGGCAACGGCCGCTGGGCGGCGGCGCGCGGCCTGCCGCGGAGCGAGGGCCATCGCCGCGGCGTCGAGGCGGTGCGCCGGACGGTGCGCGCCTCGCTCGACCTCGGCATCGGCTACCTGACGCTGTTCAGCTTTTCCTCCGAGAACTGGTCGCGTCCGCCGGCGGAGGTCGATTTCATCTTCGGGCTGCTCCGCTTCTTCATCCGCCGCGACCTCGCCGCGCTCCACCGCGACGGCGTTCGCGTGCGCGTGATCGGCGCGCGCGAGCGGCTGCCGGCGGACATTGCCGAACTCATCGACGAGGCCGAGAAGCTCACCGCCGATAACCGCGCCCTGACTTTCGTCGTTGCGTTCAACTACGGGTCCCGCGACGAGATCGCGCGCGCCGCCCGCAGGATCGCGCGGGCGGTGAAGGCCGGCACGCTCGACCCCGAGAAGATCGATACGGCGACCGTCGCCGACCATCTCGACACGAGCGGCATCCCCGACCCCGACCTCGTCATCCGCACCAGCGGCGAGATGCGCCTCTCCAATTTCCTCCTGTGGCAGGCGGCGTACGCCGAACTGGTCTTCCTGCCGGTTTACTGGCCTGATTTCACGGAGGAATCGCTCCGCGCGGCGATCGAGCAGTTCACCGGCCGCAGCCGCCGCTATGGCGGGGTCGGGGCGAGGACCGGCGCTTGACGGAGGCGCCCATGGCGGCGATCCAGCCGGTCGGCGGCGAACTGCTGGTGCGGGTCGTCTCAGGCCTCGTCCTCGGCGCGGCCGCGCTGGCGGCGGCGTGGATCGGCGGGGCGGCGATCGCGATCGTGCTGATCGCCGCGGCCGGCCTCGTCTATGTCGAATGGACGCGGGTGACCGGTGAGGGCGGCAACGCGGCGGTGCTCTTCGGAGTGCCGGTCGCGGCGGCGATCGCGCTCGTCGCCCTCGGACAGGACGCGCTCGGCTTCGCGGTCGCCGCGGTTTCACTGATCGTTGCCGCTGCAACGAGCCCGCGGGCATGGCGGCCGGCCGGCGTGGCTTATGCGGCCCTCTTCGGCCTGTCGCTTCTGTCGCTGCGCTACGCGCCGCTCGGGCGCGAAGCGCTGGTCTTCGTCTTCGCGGTCACCTGGGCAACCGACACCGGCGCCTATTTCGGCGGCCGCGGCATCGGCGGGCCGAAACTGTGGCCGGCGGTTTCGCCGAAGAAGACCTGGTCCGGCGCGATCTCGGGGCTGATCGCGGCGACGGCCGCGGGTGTCCTCGTCGCCCGCGCCTTCGCGCTGCCGGTATCGCTGCCGCTCGTCCTCGTGACCCTGTTCCTGTCACTCGCCTGCCAGGCGGGCGATCTGTTCGAGTCGGCAGTCAAGCGCCATTTCGGCGTCAAGGACGCCGGCCATCTCATCCCCGGCCATGGCGGCCTGATGGACCGGGTCGACGGGCTGATTTTCGTCGCCGCCGCCGCGGCGCTCATCGGTCTCGTCCACCTCGGACCGGCGCGCCTCGGGGAGGGGCTCCTCCTGTGGTGAGCCTGCCGCTGATGGCCGAGGTTGCGGTCCCGCCGGCCACGGCGGAAGAAGCCCTGATCAAGCGCGTCACCATTCTCGGGGCGACCGGCTCGATCGGCACCAGCACGCTGGCGGTCATGGCCGACAATCCGTCCGCATACGAGGTCGAGGCGGTGACCGCCTTCGGCAATGCCGAGCGGCTTGCCCAGGTGGCGAAGAAGGTGAAGGCGCGCGTGGCGGTGATCGCCGACCGTTCGGCCTACGACGCCCTGGCGAGCGCGCTTGCGGGTAGCGGCATCGAGGCCGCGGCGGGCCCCGCCGCAATCGAGGAAGCCGCCTCCCGGCCGGTGGACATCGTGGTGGCGGGCATCGTCGGGGCCGCCGGCCTGGCCCCCACCATGGCGGCGATCCGGGCCGGGGCGCGCATCGCGCTTGCCAACAAGGAATGCCTGGTCTGCGCCGGCGACCTGTTCATGGGCGAGGCGCGCAAGGCCGGCATCACGATCCTGCCGGTCGATTCCGAGCACAACGCGATCTTCCAGGCGCTCGAGGGAAGGAACCTCGACGACGTCGAGAAGATCATCCTCACCGCATCCGGCGGCCCGTTCCGCGACTGGACCAAAGAAGCGATGGCGGCGGCGCGGCCGGAGGAGGCGCTGAAGCACCCGAACTGGTCGATGGGCCCGAAAATCTCGATCGACTCGGCGACCCTGATGAACAAGGGCCTCGAAGTCATCGAGGCGCATCACCTTTTCGGCATCGACAGCGCCCGGCTCGACGTCATCGTCCATCCGCAGTCCGTGGTCCACGGCATGGTCGCCTATCGCGACGGGAGCACGATCGCGCAGATGAGCGCGCCCGACATGCGCACGCCGATCGCGCATTGCCTCGCCTGGCCGCGGCGCGCCAGGGATGCCGGAACCCGGCTCGATCTCGCCCGGGTGGGCCGGCTCACCTTCGAGCGGCCGGACCTCGACCGCTTCCCGGCGCTCCGCGTCGCCCGCGCGGCCCTCGATACCGGGGTCTGGGCAACCAATATTCTCAATGCCGCCAACGAGGTTGCCGTGGCCGCCTACCTCCAGGGCGCCGTGCGCTTCCTCGATATTGCCAAAGTCGGGGAGGAAGCCATCGAGCGGGCCGCCATCCAGGGGCTCGGACGGCCGCCCGGGACGATCAAGGAAGCGCTGGCGCTTGACCGGGAGGGCCGGCGGATCGCCACGGCCCTGGTGGCTGGACGGAAGGCCCCCTGAACGGGGTGGTAACGGATTTTTCGCCGCCGGCATGCGCATGATCGCATGGGGCAGGCCAGGGAACGGAACGGTAGCAAGATGCTCAGCGGGATCGAGAACCTCGGCGCTTTCGCCATCAGCCACATTCTCCCGTTCATCTTCGTTCTCACCATCGTCGTCTTCTTCCACGAACTCGGCCATTTCCTCGTCGCCCGCCGGGTGGGCGTGAAAGTGAAGACCTTCTCGGTGGGTTTCGGACCGGAACTCCTCGGATTCACCGACCGCAAGGGAACCCGCTGGCGGCTTTCCTGGATTCCGCTCGGCGGCTACGTGAAGTTCCTCGGCGACGAGAACGAGGTCGGCCGGACCGACTGGGCCGCGGTCAACGCGCTGCCGCCGGAGGAGCGGGCCGAGTCCTTCCCGGCCAAGAGCGTCGGCCGCCGCGCCGCCATCGTAGCCGCGGGGCCGCTCGCCAATTTCATCCTGGCGCTTGTCATTTTCACCGCGGTCTTCTCGATCTTCGGGCGCCAGGAAATGACCCCGCGGGTCGACACGGTGGTCGCCGGAAGCGCCGCGGAGAAGGCCGGGATCAGGCCGGGCGACATGATCGTCGCCATCGACGGCCACCATGTCGCGGACTTCTCCGACCTGCAGCGCGTGGTGACGGTGAGCGCCGGCACCGAGCTGACCCTCACGGTCAACCGGGATGGGCAGCAGCTCGCCATCCTCCTCACGCCGGAACTGAAAGAAATCAGCGACGGTTTCGGCAACAAGCACAAGGTCGGCGTTCTCGGCATTACCCGGAACACGGCCGACCGGGTCTTGAAGACATATTCGGTGCCCGAAGCCGCCGGTCTCGCGCTTTCCGAGACCTGGTTCGTGGTCGAACGGACCGTCACCTACCTCGCCGGCATCGTCGCCGGGCGGGAATCGGCCGACCAGCTGGGCGGCCCGATCCGGGTCGCCGAGGTTTCGGCCCAGGTCGCGACCATCGGCATCGTTGCCCTGATCAATCTTGCCGCAATCCTGTCGATCAGCATCGGCCTCATCAATCTGGTGCCGGTGCCCATGCTCGACGGCGGCCATCTCCTCTATTACGCGGTCGAGGCGGTGCGCGGCCGGCCGCTCAGCGAGCGGGCCCAAGAAATCGGCTTCCGGATTGGGTTCGTCGCGGTTGTGGCGTTAATGATTTTCGCAACCTGGAACGATATTATTCATTTGAGTTCGCTGTGAAAAACCGGTTCGATGCGTGGCGCTGAGGCAACGTCCGGATAGATTCGGCGGCGGCGACGGGGGACGGGTTGCGCGAAGATCGAAAGACTGTAAGTCTCGCCTCGTCGGGATCGCTGGGGGGCGAGTCTGCCGGTAGCTGGACCGGACCGAGTCGAGGCGGAGCAGGGCGTCCGAACCACATGGCTTCATTGAGATATTTTGTGCGCAGGGCGATCCTGGCGGTAGTCCTCGCGGCGGCTCCGGTGTTGGGCCTTGCCGTGCCTATGCTTGCGGCGGGGCCCGCCCATGCCGCGACGGTCAGCGTCATCGTTGTGCGCGGGAACGAGCGCATCGAGGCGGTGACAATCAAGAATTACGTCATCATCAAGCCGGGCAAGCCGTTCGGGACGGGCGCGATCGACCAGTCGGTCAAGGCGCTCTACGACACGGGCCTCTTCTCCGACGTCGACATTCATCAGGCCGGATCGAGCCTGATCGTGACCGTCGTTGAGAATCCGATGGTCAACATGGTGCTCTTCAAGGGCAACCGGAAGGTCAAGAAGGCGGCGCTGGCTGCAATCGTGCAGACCCAGTCGCGCGGCATGCTGACCGACGCCCGGCTCGAAGCCGATGTCCAGCGCATCACCGACTACTACGCCATGCAGGGCCGCGGCTCGGCGTCGGTGACCACGCAATTGACCAAGCTGCCCAACAACCGCGTCGACGTGACCTTCGTCATCGTCGAGGGCCGCCGCACCAACATCGCGGCGATCACCTTCGTCGGCAACAGCGCCTATTCCGACTCGCGCCTGCGCAGCGTCATCATTTCGCGCCGGCACAACATCCTGAGCTGGCTCAACAAGAACGACGTGTTCGACGAGAACAAGCTCGCCGCCGACCAGGAAGCGCTCCGCCGCTTCTACATGAGCCACGGCTTCGCCGACTTCCGCGTGATTTCCGCCGAACACAATTTTGATGAGGCGAAGGGCAAGTACTTCGTCACCTTCACCCTCGAGGAAGGGCCGCGCTACCGCTTCGGGGGAATCGCCGTCGACTCGTCGATCCCCGGGGTGAGCGGAGATGCGCTCCGCCGTGTCGTGAAGACGCGCCCGGGCAACGTCTTCAACGCCACGCTGGTCGAGAAGAGCATCGAGAACATCTCGATCGAGCTTGCCCGTCAGGGTTACGCCTTCGCGCAGGTGCGCACGCGCGGCGACCGCGACTACGACAAGAACACGATCAGCATCACCTACCTGATCGATGAGGGGCCGCGGGTCTACGTCGAGCGGATCAACATCTACGGGAACACCAAGACGCGCGACTACGTCATCCGCCGCGAGTTCGATATCTCGGAAGGCGATCCCTACAATCGTGTGATGATCGACCGCGCCCAGCGCAAGCTGAACGATCTCGGCTACTTCAAGACCGTTTCGATCACCACCGAGCCGGGTTCGGCGTCTGACCGGGTCATCGTCAACGTCATGGTCGAGGACCAGGCCACCGGCGACTTCTCGGTCGGCGGCGGCTATACGACCGAGGGCCTCGTCGGCGAGATCCAGCTGAACGAGAAGAACTTCCTCGGGCGCGGCCAGCAGCTCCGGATTTCGGTGAGCTACGGCCAGCACCAGCAGTCGTACAGCCTCTCCTTCACCGACCCGTACTTCCTCGGCAAGCGGATGTCGGCCGGCTTCGACCTCTACAATACGCTCTCCACCGCGCAGGCCTCGCGGCCGTACAAGACGCGGTCGATCGGCGGCGGTGTCCGCGTCGGCCTGCCGATCACCGACGACCTGTCTGTCGACCTCAACTACAAGCTGTCCCAGAGCACGATCAGCGAGTCGACCTCGCCGATCTACTTCCCGAACGGCAAGTCGATTACCTCGTCGGTCGGCTATGCGGTGCGGTTCAACACGCTCGACAGCAATATCGACCCGCACCAGGGCATCCTGGCGAGCCTGTCGCAGGACTTCGCCGGCGTCGGCGGGTCCACGACCTACCTGCGGTCGATCGCGGAGGCACGTTATTTCCACGAGCTTCTGCTCGACGGCGACGTTGTCGGCATGGTCAAGGTCGGCGCCGGCAATATTACCGGCCTCGGCAAGCCGGTCCGCATCCAGGACAACTTCTTCCAGGGGGCCGACACAATCCGCGGCTTCGCGCCCTACGGTTATGGCCCGCGCGATATTCCGACCGGCACGGCTCTCGGCGGCAAGACCTACTGGGCGGCGACGGCGGAAGTGCAGTTCCCGCTGCCGATCCTGTCGCGCGATTTCGGCCTGAAGGGCGCGATCTTTGCCGATGCCGGGCAGCTGTTTGACGTCGACCTGCCGAGCGGCGGCGGGCCGATCACCAACAGCAAGACGATCCGGTCGTCGGTGGGCGCCTCGATCCTCTGGGCCTCGCCGCTCGGACTCCTGCGCGGCGACTTTGCGGTGCCGCTCAGCAAGGCGCCGGAAGACCGCACCCAGGTGTTCAAGTTCAGCGCCGGCAAGCAGTTCTAGAATCAGTGGAAAAAGCCGGAAGGGCCGTCGTATCATCGGCGGCCCTTTTGCTTTTTGAGAGGCTGTCTTTCCCCCAATGGCGGATCCGACGTTCTTCGTCGTCGAGGCGCCGGTAACGGTCGCCGAGGCCGCGGCGCTTACCGGCGCGCGCCCGGCTGCCGGGGCCGACCTCGACCGCCGGATCAGCGGCGTTGCGCCGCTGCACCTGGCCGGACCGGCGGACGCCACCTTCTATACCGGCGAGCGTCATGCGGCGGCGCTCGGCAAGACGCGCGCGGCGGCCTGTTTCTGCGAGCCGCGGCAGGCGGAGCACGTCCCGAAGGGCACCGCGGCGCTGACGACAGACGAACCGCAGCGGGCATTCTCGGCGCTGGCGGCCAAGCTCTATCCGTCCGCCATCCGGCCGCGGCCGCTCAGCGGCTCCGGCGGGATCGCGCCCGGCGCCCACGTCGACGGAAGCGCCCGGCTGGAATCGGACGTCACGGTCGAAATCGGCGCGGTGGTCGGCCGCGACGCCGAGATCGGCGCGGGCAGCCTGATCGGGCCCCATGCCGTGATCGGCCCGGGCGTGCGCATCGGCCGCGACGTCGTCATCGGCGCAAACGTAACGCTCCAGAACGCGCTCATCGGCAACCGCGTGGTCATCCACCCGGGGGCGCGGATCGGACAGGACGGCTTCGGCTTCATTCCGGGGAAACAGGGCCACACCAAGATCGTGCAGATCGGAAGGGTCATCATCCAGGACGATGTCGAGATCGGCGCCAACAGCACCATCGACCGCGGCAGCAACCGGGACACGGTGGTGGGCGAAGGCACCAAGATCGACAATCTCGTCCAGGTCGCGCACAACGTCATGATCGGCAGGCATTGCCTCATCGCCGGTCAGGTTGGTATTTCCGGCAGCGTGACGATCGGTGATTTCGTGATGATCGGCGGGCAGGCTGGCCTCCGCGACAACGTGACCGTGGGAGCGGGTGCGCAGGTCGCGGCGATGGCCGGCATCCACACCGACATTCCCGCCGGCGAGCGCTGGATCGGGGCGCCGGCACAGCCCATGTCGGCATGGCTGCGCGAACTGAAGGCGCTGAAGCGCCTGGTGCGCGGCGGAGGCGCCGGCCAAGAGAATGAGAAGAGGGAATAATGGATGACCGGCCGGAACGGCAGTCCTTCGACATCAAGCGGATCTACGAACTGCTGCCGCATCGCTATCCGTTCCTGATGGTCGATCGGATCATCGATATCGACGGGGACAATTCCGCCATCGGCATCAAGAACGTCTCGATCAACGAAGAGTATTTCGCCGGGCATTTTCCGGAGATGCCAATCATGCCGGGCGTTCTGCTGATCGAGGGCATGGCGCAGACGGCGGGCGCGATCTGCATCGCCGCCCGCGGCACCACACGTCCGCCGATCGTCTATTTCATGACCATCGACAACGCCAAGTTCCGCCGCCCGGTCGTGCCGGGCGACACCGTCGAATTTCACGTCCACAAGGTGCGCAACCGCAGCAGCATCTGGAAGTTCAACGCGGAGGCGGTGGTCAGGGGCTTCAAGGTCGCCGAGGCCACCATCAGCGCCCTGATCGCCGACGAGCGATGAGCGACATTCATTCGTCGGCGGTGGTCGCCGCCGGTGCGCGTATCGGCAAGAACGTGCGGATCGGCGCCTACAGTGTCATCGGGCCGGAGGTCGTCCTCAAGGACGGCGTCAACGTTCATTCGCACGTCTCGGTGAGCGGGCGCACGGAAGTCGGCGAGCGGACCGAAATCATGCCATTCGCGGCGGTCGGCGGCAGTCCGCAGGATACGAGCTACCGGAACGAGCCGACCTCGCTGGTGATCGGCAGCGATTGCGTCATCCACGAATACGCCACGATCCACCGCGGCACCTCGCGCGGCCGCGGCGTGACCACGGTCGGCTCGCACGTCTACATGATGATCGCCTCGCACGTGGCGCATGACTGCGTCGTCGGCAACCATGTCGTCCTGGTCAACCAGGCGACCCTCGGCGGCCACGTGACGGTCGGCGAGCACGCCATTCTCGGCGGCCTGTCCGCGGTCCAGCAGCGCTGCCGGATCGGGGCGCACGCCTTCATCGGCGGTCTGTCGGCGGTAGTCACCGACGTCATTCCCTTCGCCTCGGCGATCGGGAACCGCGCCAAGCTCGGCGGGCTGAACATCGTCGGCCTGAAGCGCCGCGGCTTCGACCGGAAGACCATCCATGCCTTGCGGGCGGCCTACGAGGCGATCTTCTGGGGCGACGGCACCATCGCCCGCCGGGTCGACCGGGTCGCCGAGGAATATGCCAAGGTTCCCGCGGTGATGACCATCGTCCAGTTCATCCGCGACGGCGCCGACCATCCGCTCTGCACGCCGCGGCGGAGGGGACGGCTTGCCGAGGCCGACGATGCCTGATGCGGCCGCCGAGCCGCTTGCCATCGTCGCCGGCGGCGGCCCGGTCCCGCTCCACGTCGCCGCGGCGGCGGCGGCGCATGGCCGCCGGGTCAGGATCGTCGGCATTGCCGGTGAGGCCGACAAGGCGATCGAGGGCTTCGACCACATCTGGCTCTCCTGGGGCGAGATCGGCCGCATCGATGCGATCCTCAAGGCCCATGGCCGCGATGTCGTCATCGTCGGCAACATCCGCCAGCGCCCGGATTTCAAGGGCATCAAGCTCGACTGGGCGACGATGCGCGCCGCCAAGGACGTCTTCACGATCATCATCGGCGGCGACGACACGGTGCTTACCGGGGCCGTCCGCTTCCTCGAGAAGCGCGGCCTCCGTGTGATCGGCGCCCACGAAGTCGCGCCCGACCTGGTGGCGGGCGCCGGGGCGCTCGGCAAGCGCGCGCCCGATCGCCGACAGCGGAAGGACGTCGAGGCGGCGGTGCGCGCCGCCGAGGCGATCGGGCGGCTCGACGCCGGCCAGGCGGCCGTCGTGGTCGAGGGCAGGGTGATTGCGCTCGAAGCCGCCGAAGGCACCGACGCGATGCTGGAACGGGTCGCGTCGATCCGCGCGGCGGGGCGGGCGCGCTGGTCGAGCGGAACCGGGGCGTTCGCCAAATGCGCCAAGCCGCAGCAGGACCTCAGGGTCGACATGCCCACGATCGGGACGCGCACCGTCGAGGGCGTGATCGCGGCGGGACTTGGCGGGATCGCGATCAGCGCCGGCAAGGTGATGATCGTCGACCGGCCCGAGGTCATCCGCCGCGCCGATGCCGCCGGCATCTTCGTCACCGGCGTCGTGCCGTCGTGAGCCTGGCGCCGGCCGCCCGCCCGTTCACGGTGTTCCTCATCGCGGGCGAGGAATCCGGCGACCAGCTCGCCGCGGGCCTGATGCAGGCGCTGCGCGGCCGGATACCGGAGGCGCGTTTTCTCGGCGTCGGCGGCGAGCGCATGGCGCGCCTCGGACTGCGCTCGCTCTTCCCGATGGGCGAGATCGCGCTCCACGGCATCACGGCGGTCTTGCGGAAGCTGCCGGAACTGCTTCGCCTGATACGGTCGACCGCCCGGGCGGTCATCGAGGCCAAGCCCGACGTGCTTGTCATCGTCGACAGCCCGGACTTCAACCTTCGCGTGGCGAAGGCGGTTCGCATGGCCGATCCATCGATTGCCATCGTCGACTATGTCTCGCCCTCGGTCTGGGTTTGGCGGTCGGGACGGGCGCGGGCGATGCGGCCTTATGTCGACCACGTCCTGGCGCTGCTGCCGTTCGAGCCCGGCGTGCATCATCGCCTCGGCGGTCCGCCATGCACCTACGTCGGCCACCCGCTGATCGAACGGCTGGACGCATTGAGGCCGGCGCCGGGCGAGCGCCCGCCGCTCGCCGCGGGCGCCGGACCGACGCTTCTCGTCCTGCCGGGAAGCCGCCGCTCGGAAGTGTCCCGCCTGCTCGCGCCGTTCGGCGAGACGGTGCGGCTCCTCGCGGCAAGGATCGCGGGACTCGAAGTCGTGGTTCCCGCGGTCACCCGCTTTGCCGCCGAGATCCGGGCCGCCTGCGGCGGCTGGGGAGTGCCGGTCGCGGTCGTCGAGGGCGAGGCCGCGAAGTTCGCGGCCTTCCGCCGGGCGCATGCCGCGCTTGCCGCCTCGGGCACGGTGACACTTGAACTGGCGCTGGCCGGCGTCCCGATGGTGGTCGCCTACCGCGTCGACCCGCTGGCGAAGCTCCTCAAGCCGTTCGTGACCGCGGGCATGAAGGGGCCGGTCAAGTCGATCGTGCTGCCCAATCTGATCCTTGCGGCAAAGGCGATTCCGGAATTCATCGACGGCGATAGCGCGCCCGCCAATCTCGCTGCGGCGCTCACGCCGCTGCTTGCGGACACGCCCCAGCGCCGGCGTCAGGTCGAGGCGATGGCGCGGCTCGACGCGGTCATGTCGACCGAAGGGATCGCGCCCAGCGAGAAGGCGGCGGCAATCGTGATCGAGACGGCGGCAGACCGCCGCGCGGCAGCCTAGCGGCGCTTCGACAGCGGGATATAGTCGCGCCGCGGCGCGCCGGTATAGAGCTGGCGCGGCCGGCCGATCTTCTGCGACGGGTCTTCCACCATCTCCTTCCACTGCGCGATCCAGCCGACGGTTCGGGCGAGCGCGAAGAGGACGGTGAACATCGTCGTCGGGAAGCCCAGCGCCTTCAGCGTGATCCCCGAATAGAAGTCGATGTTCGGGTAGAGCTTCTTCTCGATGAAGTACTCGTCGGTGAGCGCGATGCGCTCCAACTCCATCGCCACTTCGAGAAGCGGGTCGTCCTGGATGCCGAGCTCGGCGAGAACCTCGTGGCAGGTCTTCTGCATGATCTTGGCGCGCGGATCGTAGTGCTTGTAGACCCGGTGGCCGAAGCCCATGAGGCGGAACGGATCGTTCTTGTCCTTGGCGCGGGCGATGTATTCCGGGATGCGGTCGACCGTCTTGATCTCCTGCAGCATGTTGAGCGCCGCCTCGTTGGCGCCGCCATGCGCGGGACCCCAGAGGCAGGCGATGCCGGCCGCGATGCAGGCGAACGGGTTGGCGCCGGACGAGCCGGCCAGCCGGACCGTCGAGGTGGAAGCGTTCTGCTCGTGGTCGGCGTGCAGGATGAAGATGCGGTCCATGGCGCGGGCGAGAACCGGGTTGACCTTGTATTCCTCGGTCGGCACCGCGAAGCACATGCGCAGGAAATTCGAGGCGTAGTCGAGCGCGTTGAGCGGATAAACGAAGGGCTGTCCGACGTGATACTTGAAGGCCATCGCGGCGATCGTCGGCATCTTCGCGATCATGCGGAGGGAGGCGACCATCCGCTGGTAGGGGTCCGAAATGTCGGTCGAGTCGTGGTAGAAGGCTGACATCGCCCCGACCACGCCGCACATGATCGCCATCGGATGGGCGTCGCGCCGGAAGCCGGTGAAGAAGCGCGTCATCTGCTCGTGGACCATCGTGTGGTACGTGACACGGTGGTCGAAGTCGGCCTTCTGCGCCGGCGTCGGTAGCTCGCCATAGAGGAGCAGGTAGCAGGTCTCGAGGAAATCGCCGTGCTCGGCGAGCTGCTCGATCGGGTAGCCGCGGTAGAGAAGGATGCCCTCGTCGCCGTCGATGAAGGTGATCTGCGACTCGCAGGCGGCGGTCGAGGTGAAGCCCGGGTCGTAGGTGAAATGGCCGGTATCGGCGTAGAGCTTGCTGATATCGATGACCGAAGGACCGATGGTGCCCTTGCGGACCCGGAGCGGCAGTTCCTTGCCGTCGATGGAGAGTTTCGCCGGTTCCTCGCCTGGCGCTTGGTGTTCTTCAAGCCTGCTCACGTTCGCCATGGCGATGCCTCGCTGAATCCCTCTGGGAGGATATAGGGTCTCATTCTATTTGTTGCAGCGCGGCAAGTCCATTTTTCGCGCCGCCGCGGGGCTCAGGAGGCCGCCTGATCGGCAATCCGCGCGAGGCTCTCCTCGCGGCCGAGCGCTGCCAGGACCTCGAAAATGCCGGGCGACGTGGCGTGGCCGGTCAGCGCCGCACGGAGCGGTTGCGCGATTTGCCCCAGCTTCACGGCGCGCTCGCCGGTGAAGGCCTTGACCGCCGCCTCGATCGCCGGCGCCTGCCAGTCCTCGACGGCCTGGAACACCGGCACGAGGCCGGCGAGCAGCGAACGGGCCGCCGGATCGAGAAGAGCCGATGCCGCCGCATCGAGGGCGAGCGGCCGGTCGGCGACGATGAAATCGGCCCGCGCGAAAAGGTCGTTGAGGGTCCTCGCGCGGTCCTTGAGGCCGGGGAGGGCGAGGCGGAGGCGCCCGCGCTTTTCCGGGGTGAGGCGGGCGAGGAATTCGTTGCCCCCCGGCAGATGCGGGAGTGCCGCGGTGAGCGTTTCGAGGAGGCGCTCGTCCGGCATCGCCTTGATGTAGTGCCCGTTGAGGCTCTCAAGCTTCTGGAAATCGAAGCGCGCCGCCGACCGGCCGATGCCGTCGATATCGAACCATTCGACCATCTCCTCGGTCGACATGATCTCGGCGTCGCCGTGCGACCAGGAGAGACGGGCGAGGTAGTTGCGGAGCGCCTCGGGCAGGTAGCCCATCGCCCGGTAGGCGTCGACGCCCATCGCGCCGTGCCGTTTGGACAGCTTGGCGCCGTCCGGCCCGTGGATGAGCGGCACATGCGCCATCACCGGCACCTCCCAGCCCATCGCCTCGTAGAGGATTTTCTGGCGGCCGCCATTGGTGAGATGGTCGTCGCCGCGGATGACGTGGGTGACGCCCATGTCGTGATCGTCGACGACCACGGCGAGCATGTAGGTCGGCGTGCCGTCCGAGCGCAGGATGACGAAATCGTCGAGGTCCTTGTTGGGGAAGGCGACGCGGCCCTGGACGCGGTCGTCGATGACGGTCTCGCCGGAAAGCGGCGATTTGATCCGGATGGTCGGCGCGACGCCGGGCGGCGCTTCGGACGGGTCGCGGTCGCGCCAGGTCCCCTCGTAGCGGGCGAAACGGCCCTCGGCGCGCGCCTTGGCGCGCATGTCGTTCAGCTCGTCCGCCGTCTCGTAGGCGCGATAGGCCTTGCCGCGCGCGACCAGCTCTTCGGCCACCTCGCGATGGCGGGCGGCGCGGGCGAACTGGTGGACCGGCTCGCCCTCCCAGGTGAGCCCGAGCCAGGTGAGGCCGTCGAGGATCGCGGCGACGGCGGCATCGGTCGAGCGCTCGCGGTCGGTGTCCTCGATCCGGAGCAGCATCTTCCCGCCGGTATGGCGGGCGTAGAGCCAGTTGAACAGCGCCGTGCGCGCGCCGCCGATATGGAGGAAGCCGGTCGGCGAGGGGGCGAAACGGGTGACGACGGACATGGGCGCGCGGGCGGGGCCTCGGGGAGGGTGCCGGCCCGTTTAGCATGGCGCGCGCTGCGATGGGAATTTGGGCGAGGCGCGTCAGGACGGGCGCTGCCGATGGACCTCGGCCAGCGCGGGCGGCGGAACGGCGTGGATCACCGGGGCCGGGGCCGGTGAGCCGGAGGCCGGATGCCAGTGAGCCGGTGTATGACGGTGGTGAGGCGGTGGGGCGAGGGGAGCCGTGGGGCGAGGGGGCCCGGGCGTACGCAACCGCCACTGTCATTCCCGCGAATGCGGGAATCCAGTGACCGCCACCGGTGCCGGGCGGGACTGGGCGGCCGGGAATGCGATCGGCGCGGGGCGAGGTCGCGGATACTGGTTCCCCGCTTGTGCGGGGATGACAGGCAAGTGGGGGTGGAAGGATGATGCGTCCGCCCCGAGGCTTGGCTGCCGGCCCGAACGGCCCACCCGATCGCGGCGGGGCAAGCCACTCGGATGAAGTCCAGGGGCCACCCCTCGCGCCGTCTCAGGCGAGCGGCGTCAGCTCGAATACCCGTCCGTGTTTCGCGGCGGCTGGCACATCGCCGCGCCGGAGGGCAAGGCGGACGGCGTCGTGCTTGCGCGCATCTTCGAGCGTGAGGTACGGCGACCAGCCCGTATCGTCCTCGATCAGCTCGACGGGCACTTCAGCGGCGTATTTTCCCTCATGGATGAATTGCGTTCGCTTACGCGTCATCAGGGCAGCCGGTCCTCGCTCTCTTATCCGTCATGCCCGGCCTCGTGCCGGGTATCCACGTCTTGTGCGTATTGCCACTTTCGAAGTCGTGGATGGCCGGGTCAAGCCCGGCCATGACGGGTTTTGGGGGCGCCTCCCTGGAGTTCAACGCCGCGTCCTACTGGCCCCGCTTCTGTGGGGGGCGGCGGCGTCTGGTCATCACTCCGCCGCCTCGACCCCGGCGCTATCGCCCCGCGCCCGTGACGCGCGCGCCTTCGCCAGCACCGGCTTGAGGAACTGCCCGGTGTAGCTCCGCTTCGCCTTGGCGATGTCCTCCGGCGTGCCGGTGGCGACGATCTCGCCGCCGCCGTCGCCGCCTTCGGGGCCGAGGTCGATGATCCAGTCGGCGGTCTTGATGACTTCGAGATTGTGCTCGATGACGACGACCGTGTTGCCCTGCTCGACCAGCTCGTGCAGCACATCGAGGAGCTTCTCGACGTCGGCGAAGTGGAGGCCGGTGGTCGGCTCGTCGAGGATGTAGAGCGTGCGGCCGGTGGCGCGCTTCGACAATTCCTTCGACAGCTTGATGCGCTGCGCCTCACCGCCCGACAGCGTCGTCGCCTGCTGGCCGACGCGGATATAGCCGAGGCCAACCCGGTCGAGCGTCTCCATCTTCTCGCGGATCGAGGGGACGGCGGCGAAGAAGTCCTTCGCCTCCTCGACGGTCATGTCGAGAACGTCGGCGATCGACTTCTGCTTGAAGCGGACTTCGAGCGTCTCGCGGTTGTAGCGGTGGCCCTGGCAGACGTCGCAGGTGACATAGACGTCGGGGAGGAAGTGCATCTCGATCTTGATGACGCCGTCGCCCTCGCATTTCTCGCAGCGGCCGCCCTTGACGTTGAAGGAGAAGCGGCCGGGGCCGTAGCCGCGCGCCTTCGCTTCGGGCAGGCCGGCGAACCATTCGCGGATCGGCGTGAAGGCGCCGGTATAGGTGGCGGGGTTGGAGCGGGGCGTGCGGCCGATCGGCGACTGGTCGATGTCGATGACCCTGTCGAGGAGTTCGAGGCCGGCGAGCTCGCGGTGCGCCGCGGGCGCCTCGCGGGCGCCGTTCAGCTTCCGCGCCACCGCCTGGTAGAGCGTGTCGACGACGAGCGTCGACTTGCCCGAGCCGGAGACGCCGGTGATGCAGGTGAGGAGGCCGAGCGGAATTTCGGCGGTCACGTCCTTGAGGTTGTTGGCGCTGGCGCCGACGACGCGGAGCAGCTTCCCCTTCTCCGGGCGCCGCCGGTAGGCCGGCATCGGGATCTGGCGGGCGCCGGAAAGGAACTGGCCGGTCAGCGATTTCGGGTTCGCCATGATCTCGGCGGGCGTGCCCTCGGCGATGATCTCGCCGCCGTGGATGCCGGCGGCCGGGCCGATGTCGACGACGTAGTCGGCCTGGCGGATGGCGTCCTCGTCATGCTCGACGACGATCACCGTATTGCCGAGGTCGCGGAGGTGGCGGAGCGTGTCGAGGAGCCGCGCATTGTCGCGCTGGTGGAGGCCGATCGAAGGCTCGTCGAGCACGTAGAGGACGCCGGTGAGCCCGGAGCCGATCTGCGAGGCCAGCCGAATGCGCTGGCTTTCGCCGCCGCTGAGCGTGCCGGAAGCGCGGGCGAGCGTCAGGTAATCGAGCCCGACATCGACGAGGAATTTCAGCCGCTCGCGAATCTCCTTGAGGATGCGGCTGGCGATCTCGTTCTGCTGGCCGGTCAGGGTCTCGGGCAGGTGGTCGAACCAGGCCATCGCCTTCCGGATCGAGAATTCGCTGACCTGTGAGATGTGCAGGCCGTCGAGCTTCACCGCGAGCGCTTCGGGCTTGAGGCGGAAGCCGTGGCAGGCCTCGCAGGGCTTGGCGGAGTGGTAGCGCTCGATCTCCTCGCGCATCCACGCCGACTCGGTCTCCTTCCAGCGCCGCTCGAGATTGGGGATGACTCCCTCGAAGTTCTTGTGCGTGCGGTAGGAGCGGAGGCCGTCGTCGTAGAGGAAGGTGACCTCCTCCTTGCCGGTGCCGAAGAGGATCGCGTTCCGGGCCGCCTCGGGGAGCTCCCGCCACGGCTTGTCGAGGCTGAACCCGTAGTGGCGGGCGAGCGCCTCCAGCGTCTGCATGTAGTAGGGCGAGGAGGTCTTGCCCCAGGGCAGGATGGCGTTCTCGCGGAGCGACAGCGAATCGTCCGGCACGACCAGGTTCGGGTCGATGACGCGCTCGGTGCCCAGCCCATCGCAGACCGGGCAGGCGCCGTAGGGGTTGTTGAACGAAAAGAGCCGCGGCTCGATCTCCGGGATGGTGAAGCCGGAGACCGGGCAGGCGAACTTCTCGGAGAAGAGAATGCGGTTGGCGGCGTCGATGTCGCCACGCTTCATGCCGCCGGTACCCCTTTCCCCGGCCCGCCCCCGGGTGGGGGGCGCCTCGGCGACGGACGGCGACTTGTCTTGCGCTGACGCTGCTTTGGATTTGCCGTTCCCGTCATGGCCGGGCTTGTCCCGGCCATCCACGTCCTTCTTGCGGCCCGGAAGACGTGGATCACCGGGACTCGCGTCGCCTAGCCGCTCGCCTTTGGCTCGCGGGGCGGCGCGGTCCGGCGATGACGTGGCGGGACCGTCGGCCAGCTCGGCGATGGCGAGGCCGTCGGCGAGTTCGAGCGCCGTCTGGAAGGAGTCGGCAAGGCGGCTGGCAATTTCCGGCCGCACGACGATGCGGTCGACTACCACCTCGATGTCGTGCTTCAGCTTCTTGTCGAGCGCCGGCGCCTCCGCGATCTCGTGGAAGGCGCCGTCGATCTTGACGCGCTGGAAGCCGCGCTTCATCAGCTCGGCCAGCTCCTTCCTATACTCGCCCTTGCGGCCGCGGATCATCGGCGCGAGCAGGTAGAGGCGGGTGCCTTCGGGGAGCGCCATGACGCGGTCGACCATCTGGCTGACGGTCTGGCTCTCGATCGGGAGGCCCGTCGCCGGCGAGTAGGGCACCCCGACGCGCGCGTAGAGGAGGCGCATGTAGTCGTAGATTTCGGTGACCGTGCCGACGGTCGAGCGCGGGTTCCGCGACGTGGTCTTCTGCTCGATCGAGATGGCGGGCGACAGGCCGTCGATCTGGTCGACGTCCGGCTTCTGCATCATTTCGAGGAACTGGCGGGCATAGGCCGAGAGCGACTCGACGTAGCGGCGCTGGCCCTCGGCGTAGATCGTGTCGAAGGCGAGCGACGACTTGCCCGAGCCAGAGAGGCCGGTCAGCACCACCAGCTTGTCGCGCGGCAGATCGAGGTCGATGTTCTTGAGGTTGTGCTCGCGCGCCCCGCGGATCGAGATGAACTTGCCGGGCTGGGGCGCGGACTTACGGTCGGCCATTCGCATGCTTTTCCGAAGGGGAGGCACGGCCGGGGCCGCCGCCCAAACTTATGCTCTCGGCGTGGTGAAACAAGGCATAGCTCCGGTTACTCCCCGTCTTGTCAGCCCAGGCGGTACGAATCGAGCGAGAGGCCCATTAGAATCCGCGTGCTGGCGCCCGATGTAAAGAACGAAAAGGGAACGGTCGGGCCAGGCGAGGGGCCAGTGCCTGCCGATGAGCACAAATCAATTCAACCTTCTGGTCTGGGCCTGGATCGCGATCGGGCTGATCGCGGTGCCCTTCGAATTGCGCATCACGGCGCCCTACGGGCGGCATGTGCGGGCCGATTGGGGGCCGCTGATGCCGGCCCGCTACGGCTGGATGCTGATGGAGGGCGCGTCGCTCATCGTGTTCGCCGGAATGTTTCTCGCCGGCGGCGTCGCGAAGACCGCGCCGATGTGGGTCTTCTTCGCGCTCTGGGTCGTCCACTACGTCAACCGGAGCATCGTCTTTCCGCTCCGCATCCGCAGCCGCGCCATGCCCGTATCGATCGCGGCGATGGGCGTCGTGTTCGGCGTGGTGAACGGCGGCGTCAACGGCGGCTGGCTCGGCTGGCTCGCCGATCCCTATCCCGATACATGGCTCATCGACCCGCGCTTCATCGGCGGACTGGCGCTGTTCCTGACCGGCGCCGCGATCAATCTTGCCTCGGACGAGACGCTCTTGGCGCTTCGCCGGCCCGGTGGTCCCGAATATTCGATCCCGCGGGGAGGTCTTTTCCGCTACGTCTCCTGCCCCAACCATTTTGGCGAGATCGTCGAATGGACCGGATTCGCGGTCCTCTGCTGGAACCTCCCGGCGCTCAGCTTCGCGATATGGACCGCGGCCAACCTCATCCCGCGATCGCTCAGCCACCATCGCTGGTACCGCCAGCGCTTTCCCGGCTATCCGCGTGAACGGAAGGCCGTGATCCCGTTTGTGCTCTGACGGCCGCAATCCTCCTGCCGCGAGTCCGGAAGCGCAGATTGTCCTGCGAAGACCAACTACACCGCCGCGTGGCCGGAATGCGAATTCAGGAACCCCGCGAGCAGCCGGTTGACTGCCTCCGGCGCTTCCAGGTTGCTCATGTGGCCCGCGCCGGGGATGATTTCCCTGCGCGCCCCGGGGATGCCCGCGGCGAGCGCGTCGGCGAGGGGCAGGTTGTAGAAGTCGAGGTCGCGGTCGCCGGCGATGACCAGCGTCGGCACGGCGATTTCGGCCAGCCGGGCGAAGGCCGGCGGCGTGCCCATCGAAGCCGGGTTGCGGTTGGCGAGGTGCCAGCCGGAATAGGTGTCGAAGATCGCGCGGAGGCGGCGCGCCGAGTCGGGCCGCTCCAGCGCCGGCGCGAACCAGGGATGGCCGAGCCAGGCGCGCTTGGCGGCA